>Ga0181350_1000029_pt1 | contig 40601 bp, 51 predicted proteins | sample Su13VDMM110DCMD_FD_130105 | JGI IMG/M metagenome (GOLD analysis project Ga0181350, IMG submission 130105) | Freshwater viral communities from Lake Michigan, USA - Su13.VD.MM110.DCM.D | ecosystem: Environmental > Aquatic > Freshwater > Lake | place: USA: Michigan | collected 2013-07-16
TACCGATAGCTATAGTGTTGCGTTCTTTTCAAAATATACACAGACATTTTATCAACCATTCTTACAGACAACTTATGACGATTTAATAAAGGATGATAGAAACTTATTTCTTAAAAGTCAACAAAATAAATTATACTTATACATTTACCAAAATGGTGATTTCGCAAACTTAGACGCTGACCCAGTTGTTAGGATTGAGGACCGAAATGGTAATGCAGTTTCAGGAATGGCAACATTACAAACTTGTTTAAAAACAAAAGGAATCTATGAAGTTATTGTTCCTAATGGATTTTCAGGTTCACCAACTCCTTGTGTTTTTTACGATATTTGGTCAGGATTAACAATTAATGGACAATCACTTCCAAATGTAACAAATCAGTTCACATTACAACAATATACTGCAGGAATACAAATAGGTTCCAAATCAAAAGAACCATCAAAATATGGGTTTGATTTTTATGGTATACTACAAAATGAACAAATTATTAACACCGACATTAGAAAGGTTGGGGTTACAATTAAAAAGGCATATACCGGACAAGCTCCTTTAGAAAATGTGTCGGCATTTTATAGAGTATTTGTGAAAGAAGGAACTACTGAAGTATTGGTTCAAGATTGGACTCCAATTAATAGAACACCAAATGAATATTATTTTATTTTTGATACTCGAGATAAAATCCCTAACCAATATTATGTTGATATTCAGGTGAATACTTCGGGAGAGAAAGATACTTATAAGAGACAATTAACATTTAACATAGTTAATAAAAAACAAAATTATACAACATAATATGAAAAAAGTAGTAAAATTAACAGAATCAGATTTAAACCGAATCGTAAAAAAAGTTCTTATCGAACAAGAGGTTGAAGTTACAAATTATATGTTCTTTTCAAATTTACAACAAATGAAAAGACAAATCGAAATGATGTTAGATATGGGTCCTGAAAAAATTGACGAGATTATTCAAAATGGTCATGATTGGGCTGACGACCATATTTCAGAAGCTAAAACGAATGTGGACCAAGTATTTGATTTTTTCAAAAATGAAATGGATAAAGAATCTCAATATGTTGACTACGAAGACATTTACGAAGGTAGAAAAAAAACAGGAACAAAACTTTGTGCTCGTGGATTAGCGGCGGCTAAAGGAAAATTTAAAGTTCACCCCTCGGCTTATAGTAATGGTTATGGTGTTCAAGTATGTAAAGGGACTAAACCAGGGTTAGATGGGAAGAAACATTGTTCTGGTGTGTATTGTTAATTTTTAAAAAACATTTTTTATTTCTGTATTTTTGATTATCTTTATGAAAAACTAATTTATGGGAATCCTATCTGACTTATTACACAAACTAAAAAGAAAAATTCAAAAGAAATACATATCATTAGTTAGAGTAATTCAATATCAAAATAACCAAAAAACGATATATGAATCTGAATGTATATCAATTTGTAAAAAATTGATTAATAAAGATGGTTCTATTCTTCTAACGACACCTATTTCTAATAAGAAATATATTAGAAATGAAGAAAATGACATATTTGTTATTTTAGATTCGAACAATGTCCAAGTAATTAATCACATTTACTCTTACAATGTTATATTAAGTGACAAGTCTTGGGAATTCTTAACGAGTTATTTCAATAATGAAGTTGAAAGACGAAGAATTGAATTCGAAAGAGAAATAACATCAAATATTCAACATTCATTAAAAAATATTTTAACTAAACTATAATGAAAAATAATGCATTTAAATCCACATTATATGTTGGCACATTAATGGTTGTGGTGGTTATTTCATTAATGATATCATTAATGTTTAACATTTACGATTATGTTAGACCAAAAGTAAATGATGCTATTAATAAAATCAAAACAGAACAACAAGATAGTAGTTATGAAGCTATACCGACATTTACTCTTGAATCTGATACTACAAAATTCGAGGTTATTGAAAAATACTCTAAAGTAGATAGTCAACCAAAAATATCTGTTATACCTATGGTTGAGAGTAAACCTAAGAAAACTATTAAAGTAGATATGTCTAACAATGACACATCTTCAATTAGAACGAATAAAACAGAATTGGTTACAGATAGTATAGGTTAAGAATTTTTAACCTCGTTTAAGACCTGTATAATGATTTCTCGTAGAGATTCATTTCTTGGTTTGTACGATACCATAGTTGGTTTGTTACCGGTCCCGGATTTAGGATTTGATTTTTCCGCTTTTCGTTTTTGTTGACATGCACTCCTTTTTTCAGAATCTGTCATTTTAGACGCAACACCCGCAGCTCTACATTTAGGATAACCTTTAGAATCAGCTTCAGGTCTACCACATGGCGGATGACCTCCCCCTTCTTTTTTTCTACATATGTTAACCCAAGGACCTTTTGGTTGTTTACTACCTTTTGGTTTCTTTTTCGTGCCGAACCATACCGCCAAATCTTCTTTTAGTGGACCAACCACCTGATGAATAATATCGTCCGGGGAATCTACACTGGCAATATCACTACCTTCTTCATCATTTTGACCGGTATAAAATTTTTTCAAATACATACTAACTTTAGATAATAATTTAGTTTTCTTCTCAATCTTTTCTCTTTGACTTGGAGTTTCTTTGAAATCTCCGTCAGCTTCTTCGTATGCCAATTCAGCATTTGTATAATGATAGACAGGTTCACTAAAAGGACCCAATTGTTTCTCGTTCCAATCTTGGGGTGCCAAAACAATAGGGACTTTAAAATTTCCAGCGTTTGCTGCCCCAGTTGCTTCACTAATACGATTTCTTTTCATATACTTATTATAAATATATTGATATTACATTATGGAACAAGAAAAACAACCAATTGCATATCTATTTGAAGAGGTTGCAATATACAAACCTGAAGACATTGATAATTTAATTGACAATTTAAGTGATGAACAATCAAAGTTTATGATAATCCGAGCCGTTCAGATGGCGTATAAACACGGGGTATTCTCCTTAACCGAATCAGAAATCGTTTCAAAATCTTTAAGAAGGTTAAAATAAAAAAAGAGTCTCATGGGACTCTTTTTTTTTTATTTATTATATTTGATTACCACAAGACGGACAAAATTTCCATTTTAACTTAACAGATTTACCGCACTCGGTGCAATATTGTCGAATCTCATTTGACTCAACATTCTTATTACTCACAGGTAAAATTTTAAATTTAACCTTATGTGATGTAAAATAATTGAAATTTTCAAATGCGTTGATAAAAGTTTGTTTGGATTCTTCACCTTTTTCAACTCTACCGGTATCAATAGACCTTTTGCTCGGACCCGCAGGTGTCGATTTACCAAAATCCAATGTTGAACTTATGTTAGTTGAATATGAGACTGATGACGAGTTACTTGTCCATGTTATGTCACCACAATAAGGATAATTTGTTAAATTCGGATTACCCGGTACATTTATCAATGTTGTACCTATATCCTTTAAATTTAACAACCTTGAATATGATGGAGATGAAAACGCTTGCTCGTCATAAAATTCAACTTGAACATCCCCGTTTAACTCAATTGATTCCCGATTTTCGGAAGTATTTTTTACTTTATAGGTAGTGAACTCAAATTTATTATTAGAGTCAAAGAAACGTTCCAAAAACACCCTTTGACCCGGACGAACAACAATACCATTAGATGATATATATTCACCATTCAATTTGATTTTACAGAGAACCGATTTTTGGGTTGGATTATGAATTTCGAATTCGAAATTGTCTTTATCGTTAAGGAATACGACATGTCCATTATAGACTTTAAGACGCGACTTTTTCTTTGTGACATGGGCAGTCGGTTTACCCACCTGTTTTGTTGTGTAATTCATTTCTTTAAATTTTACAATAGTTAATGACTATGTTACCAATACCTTCGTGTCCGTGAATACTCTACAGCTCGTTAAGGCTGGGGACTGATAAACTAAAATCTGTTTATAAATATATTATAGTTATTTTTTTAATAAACACGATATTTATATAAAAAACCAAAAATGAAAAAAGTAATACGTTTAAGTGAAAATGACTTAATTAATATCGTTAAAAGAATTGTTAATGAACAAAATGACCCATTGAGTCCAGCCACCAGTATAGACAAGTATCAAGAACGAATAAAAGACGCAGGAAAAACTTTTAAGTTCCAACAAGTTAGTAAGGAACTAATACCCAAATATTTACAATGGTATCAGGGAAGCAGTTACCCTGAAATTCAAGAATATATTAGTAAAACTTACGGGATTCCACGTTTATTTGACCCAAAATCATTAGAAACTGCAGGAAAAGGAAATGTGGAAGCGTTCAAACAATTTTTAAATGCAGTTAAATCCTCACTCACTGCAGCGGCAAATGAGGGTTACAATGGTTACGTGTTTGGTAAAAATTATGATTTTACCAAATTAGATGGGGTTAAAGTTATGGGAGATAAGTTAGACCCAAATTGGATGTCGACCCTTGAGAATACTTTACCTATAATAGGAACCTTACCTGAATTTAAAAAATTTGTCAGTAAGATAATCTCCTTAAGAAGGAGGGCTATCGGGTTGAAGGATTAATAGTATAATTCATAGGATACCCAAAATAACCTTTCTGAATTGTAATATCATCATCCAAGGCAGTTACAATCACAATTTTCTTATTGGTTCCTTTTTCATTCCCAATACCTAATCTATGTCGATTATTGTTTGGGTCAATAAATTCAACATATACCCATCCATCTTTATTATCGTACCCACCCTTAACTATTTTAATAGTTTTCTTACCAACAATAAAAGTTTTCTTTTCCAAGTCTATTTTCCAAACATTTTTTGGAAAAACATAAAGTTCAAAATATTTGAACTTATTGAGTCTTGCGGCTTCATTAACACTCAAATTTGATGGACATTTGAAAGGTTGAATTGTATCCAATACAAATGAGTATGTTTGAGAGTGTAGTGATAATGTAGTTAGTGTCAAAAAAGAAACGAGGATTAATATTTTTTTCATAATGATTACAATTTAGAATACAAAGATAATATAATTTTTTTAATTATTAAAAATTTTATTTGATTTTCGAATATTTTCTTCTCCCGACATTGGTTGCAGGTTTTCTAATGACCAACATTTCATAAATTCACTATCGCCCATTTCTTGGATATTAAATGACGAGATAGGTAGTTTATGGTCAACATGCCATTCACCGTAATTTTCCCATGTTATTCTTTCGGTAAATTGTTTTTCCAAATGAACTATTAATTGTTCAGGAGTGTATTGTAACACATCAAAATATGATTGATTCTTATCGACCCGGTTCTCTTTTAATACCTGATATATTGCAGTTCTAAAATTACTGATTAATTTATAGAGGGGGTCATTGGCTTTACGAGTTTTTTCGTAATTACGTTTAACCTCCCGGATTTTATCAATATTCTTTTTTCGGTATTCCTTAAGATATTCTTTACGATGTTCTTTGTTCTGTTCATACCAAATTTTTGATTTATTACCCATATATTCTTTATTAGAATCTCTCCATTTTTTATCTGCAATTTTTTTACCTCCAATAAAACGTCTCCCTGACGGGCCAAAAATAATTCCATTATCTTTAAGAATTCTATTAATAGTTTGTTTACTTATACCTGTTTTTATGGATATAGTATGAGTACCTAATAACTCCTCATTATACATTTTTAAAATATTATCTAATTCTTCTTTATCTAATTCTATCTTTTTCATTATTATAAATATAACATATTTAACCGAAAAACATATAGTTAATATAAACACATAAAAAAAGGAGACAATTTCTTGTCTCCTTTTAGTGTATTTGTTAAAGATTGATTATCTCAATTCTCTTAAATCAAATGTTCTAACACCATCTACTGTAATTCTGCCATAGAAGCGATTATTTACCATTTTTTTCGCGTATCTTGTCATTATACCTTTGATTGGTGTAAAGTTGAACGGATTGTACATTGTAGGTGTTAATTGTAATGGAACGTATGGTGCGTAAATGTACCCTGTATCTAATAAAGATGTTCCTTTGTGTCCCATTAACACTTGGTTAGGTGGGAAGTAAGGGTCTCTATATACTTGGTAACGACCAGCTAAAGTTCCAACTCTTTCAATACCCATGTTGTATTGGTCTTGTTCAGGAGCCGCGTTTGATACGTGGAAATATTCCAAATCATCAAAAATTGCACTGATTTCAGAAGAAACAACAATCCAGTTAGCTCCACCTCTCAATGTTGATTTGTGGATTTGAGCTGAAATTTGGTTGATAGCTGTGATTAAAGTTTGGTTCCAATCTTTTTGAGTGTAAGGAACTGCACTTGAACCAAGACGTTTCCAACCATTGTAATCCCATCTCAAGTTCCAAGCTGCACCTTTACGTAAATCTCTTAAGATTTCACGGTCGATTTCAGCAGCAACTTGCTCAGATAACAATGCAGTTAACTCAGCCTCAGCGTCAATGTTATGGAAAGCCGCAACGTCTTGTGCCATTTCAGGAGACCATTGAGCTCTTAATTTTCTTTCTGTTACAGAAACAGTTACTGATTGAAGGTCAAAAGAAACCTCACCAATTCTATCTTCAAACTCTAAGTTTTTATAGATTCTGTAAGTTGCTCCGAACGCATTGTTAGTTGCAGTAGATGAAGAGAATGTTGAACCTGTGTAACCGTCCATTGAACCTCCACAAGTAATACATACTGGTACTTGTAAGTCAACTTCTAAGTAGATTTTACCTTCAGCATCACATAAGTTGTCATATTGACCACCACCTGTTTTACTATTAGGGAAAACAGCCGTTGAATTGTTATTACCATACTGAACAATACCTTTACCATATTTTTGAGTTACAACTCTGAATAAATAAGGATTAGTTGTGTTAGCTGAAGTGTAAACGTTACCACTTATACCTTTAATTGTTAAATCCGATAAGAAAGATTCGTTATCCATCGGTTGACCATCAGGACCAATCAATTTACCTGCTCCATCAGATGCGAAACCTGACATAACGATTAACACTTTTCTGTAATCAGATTCAGTATAAGCCGAAGATACTAATTGGTCACCATCCCAAGCTACAGTAGCAACGCTAGCTGTAATTGCAGAATATTGTCCTTTAGAATAGTCAAATAAACCTGGTGGGTCTAATGCTGGTTCGTTACCTTCGTAGAATCTATCGTAAAGGTCTTTAGTGTTGTTGTAGTCGTAACCACTGTTAGGTGTTTGGTCAGCAGCCGCGTTTGGTGAACCATACGGTGCGTAGTGGATACCTGTTGTTGATGTTTCAGTTTCATAAGACTGAATGTTAGGTACGAAGTAGAATAATTTACCGATTGGTAAGTTCATTGCTTGTACTGAAACGATATCGTTTGCTAATAATTTAGAGAATACACGTCTAACGATTGGGAAAACCACTGTTTCGAATGCACCTGTGTCAGATGTAGATGATGCTTCGTTAATTAAGAACGATGCTTGGTTTTCGTATAATTGTGCTACGTTTTCTCTCATGTGACCTTTAAGACCCTCTAAGAATCCTAATTTGTCCCATTTGTTGATTGTGTCTTCTTTAATAACTTTAAGGTGTTTTAACCCGATGTTACCAACAAGACCTGATTCTAATAATGCTCCCATTTTAGTATTTGTTTTGTTTTAGATTTATTTTTATTATTACCCCAACTTACTAATCAAATCCTTCATTCTTAATAGTTGTGGATTCTCATAGGTTTTAGTTTCAATTAGAGTAGTTGATGAACCTGTAGATACTGATTTATTTAATTTAGCACCTACTGATTCGTTGATTGATTTTGTGTCTACCTTAGCTAACTCATCTTTGATTGACTTATAAAGATTTTTAGATTCTTTTAAAGTCTCAACATCGTCAAATCTTCTAAGGATATTTATTTTTTCTTTTTTAGTAGTTGAATGTTCAGTGAACAATCTAGTTGCGTAAGCTAAGTTTGAATTGAATATAGCAACTTCATTAAGTTTTTCTCTGAAAATATTTAATGCTTTTCTATACTCATCATTCTTTTGTCTCAACATACTAACTTCTTCTTGAGTAGATTCAGTTTTAACACCATTTTTACCATAAGTATAGTTTCTGTTTGGAGTGATGCCTTTTCTTAATCCTCTACCTTCTTTAGAACCCATTCCGTAAGTTCTTGCAGCTTCCTTAGTTTCTTCTTTTTCGAAAGCTCTTCTTTTAAGAGTGTCACCTTTTTTAGTTGTGTAATCTTCTTCTCCTTTCATTGTTTTGGACTTATCACCTTTATTCATTCCGTAATCGCCCTCTTTAGTTTCAGATTTAACAACTTTAGATTTACCTTCCATGTTTGCACCTTTCTTGTATTCGAATTTAGCTTTTCCGGTTCCCATTGTTTTAGAACCTTCTTTTTTGTCTTCTTTAAATCCTCCTGCAGCTTTGTCTTTGTAAGAGAATTTAGGACCTTTACCAATTCCAACACCTTTAGGTTTGTAGGTTTCATTAGCCATGTTTTTCATTTCATCCATGTCTTCGTCTTCCATGTCCATATCCATGTCTTCCTCTTCCATGTCATCCATTTCGATTTCGTAAACAACTTCATCCATGTCTTCTTCCTCTTCTTCGATATCTGACATATCACCACTAAAAATAGCGTCAATAACACTCTGAACATCTTCATCGTCTTCTTCTTCTTCCATCATGTCGTAGTCTTCTTCTTCAATCTCATCATCCTCTTCTTCGTCCATTTCTTCTTCCATAGACTCACCAAGTTTAACAAGATATTCAACATCAGATTCGTCATCAGATAAATGAATTTCGTTACCATCTTTTTTAACGATAATACCATCATTTTCACCCATCGCTTTGAATACTTTTAAGATTTCTTCATCAGACGCGTTAGTCAAATCGATTGGAGTTTCTTCGTCTTCAAAATCCATGTCCATATCATCTTCATCAGAAAAATCCATATCCATTTCAATTTCATCGTTATCAGCAGACATGTCCATGTCAGCATCTAATTCAACCTCAGTTTCGTCATCTTGTTCAGAAAGAGATTCTTTTACTAATTGATTGATTTCTTCCTTCATTGTAGAAGCAAGTATTCCTTTTGCATTTTCGGCTATAGCTTCTTCAACTTGTTTCATTTGAATAAGAGCCTCTTGAACTAATTTGTTTTCACTCATATAGTATATATATTATTTTAACTAATAAATATTACCAAAAAATTAAAAATTCCATTTATTGATTGGAAAATATTATTTTTTTGAATCTTTATAGGTTTATTTATTTAATAAATATCACCGAGCATAAAAAAAGTGGTCAAAAAGACCACTTTAACTTAATTGGTTTAAATAAACCAATTTATTTTTTTGTTTTAGATTAATCAATAACTTCATCAATCTTACTTTCAGATACCGAGGTGATTCTCCATTCATGAGTAAATCCTTGGTATTTTTCAGTTACCTTTGCTTCCACATCTGTGACAGAGTATCCCTTTACAAGTTTTTCCTCTCTGATTTTTTTAATTTTACCACTATTCTCATCTGGTAAATCATACTGAACTTTTGCTACAAAAAATTTTTCTTCCATATTTTAAATTTATTTTCCCAAATAATCGGTTAATTTTCTCATTAAGTCAACCCCTTTTGATTGAAATTCTGAATTTTCAGGTGATTTATATTTTTTTTCTTCCTCTAAATTTTCTTCGTATTTTTCTCTATCTTCAGGTTTAGTGAATAAATACGCTCCCGGTGTTGATGGAGATGATACTAAGTCAAAACAAATTAATTCAAAATCATCTTGAACTTCATTTCTTTCTCCAACCTTTTTCAAAGAACCTACCCCTCTTGAAGAAACTCCCATGGTTACACCCTGTCTCATTAAGTTGGCTGCTTGGTCTCCTTTAGTAGATACGATACCTCTTTCGTGAAATCCTGGTGATGTTAACAGTTTAAGTTTACCCATTAGAATATTTTTATCCCACCAAATATCGGTAATGATATGAGATACTCGGTCTAAATCAATTAATGATGACTCAGGGTGATTAAGTTCTGAAGTAGATAATCCCTTGGCAATTGCCTTTTTGTAATTATCCGCTTCTCTTTTCAATATCCTTTCAGGATAAAATCTACCATTTCTATTTGCGGTGTCATATTTTTGTAATACCGCATAAAATTCAAACGGATTTCTATAATCCAAATTAGCAGCCTCTTTTAACATATCCGCATTACGTATATCTTTTGGTGACACCCAACCTGCATCCGTTTCAATTAAAATGCCATGGCCGATTTCATTTGCTTCTAAAATTCTTAATTGTTTCATTAATAGTTTTTAAGATAAATATATCGATATACTATCTTTATTTAATTTTTGATATAGAAAAGGTAAAGAATTCGTTTTCGGCTACATTATCTTTAACAATGCTCTTAATTATTTCTTTAACAGATTCTTTTAATTCGGGAGATTTAAAATCAATTTCTTTATTAGGATATATATTAACTTCCAAATTTAAAAATGATTTTTTACCCTCAAACAATCCACTACTTCTCAAATCCAAATCAACAATATTATATTCTTTAAATAGATTTTTATCAATAGAATTGAATACAGAGTTTTTAATTTCTTTACTTAAATTACTAACAATTCGGGGCCAATTAAGTTGATTTGATTTTGGTGACACCCAAGATTGAATATTAATATAAATTGATTTTAGATTTGTAGAATCTACGGTACCATAAACCGATTTTATTGGGTTAAATAAGTTCAATTTCACACATTTGCCTTTTTTCATTCATCATTTTTCTTGCACATGTTTATTTTTTTAAAAAAATAGTAAAAAAAATGATGATTGTCAAAGATTTTTCAAATAATCGAAATATTTGTAATATATGGTACTAGTAAAAGTTGCAAATGATGGAATTGAAAAAGCTTTAAAGGTTTTCAAATATAAAGTTAATAAAACTCATCAAAATAAAATTCTTTTAAGTAAAAAAGAATTTATTAAAAAATCCGTTAAAAGGAGAATTCAGATACAAAAAGCATCTTATACTCAAAAATTTAGAAATTCTTTAGATTGATTCTTCCAAATTTTTTAACTTAATAAAATTCAATTGGTCGAATTTTTCTGTTTTTAATTTGTTAATAGTTTCTGATAATTTTGTTTTTAATTCAAACTCTTGTTCTTTTTCTAACATGCTATTAAGTTTATTAATAGCACTTTCTTTAATAGTTTCGAACTTATCTTCAAGAGTTTTTGTATCTTCAGAAATTAATTTAATGAACTCTTTTTTGGCTGATTCGTCTAATGTTTCAATATATTTTTGCAATGTTTGATTTGCAATACTCACCATTGATTTTAATGGAATATTAATCGACTCTTTAATTGTTTTATTTTCACCAACCAATGTATTAATAATATTCTTTTTTGAATTTACTCTTTCCAATAAATTTAATTTATTCGTGTAAACTAAAGAATCGATATCAGAATATTTGTTTTCAATATTTTCTGATAAAGTTTTTGGTAATTTAATATTTGGTAATATAGTTTGGATTAATGTAACTCCTTCTTCTAAGAAATCTTTTGCATCAGATTCATTTAACCCTTGAGGTGAACTCAATTGGTCGTATAATGAATACAATTTTGCCATATGTTTATTATTTAAAACATTATGTTTGAATTCTTTTATAGATTTTTTGAATTCCTTCTCATTTTTGTAGGATTCAATTAGATTTTGTTCTACTAAAGTTTTAATTTGTCCGAAAGTCATTATAGTACATTTAGAATATAAATATTATGAATTTAATAACTTATCCAATTCTTTTGAAATTTCTCCTAAAGAATCTTGACCTTGACCTAAATCAAGGATTTTAGAACCTTCTAAAAGATTAGTTTCAACTAATAAATTCATGTTTTTATTTTTCGACTCTGGTGTCACTTCTCCTCCGGCAGGTGGTGGTGGTGGTGTCACTTCACCTCCCTCTGGTGGTAAAGATACTTCACCTCCCATGTCACCACCTAATGATGGTTCTCCTCCTTCAGGTGGTGTTGCTCCGGGTGCTGCAGGTTTTCCTACATTTCCATATAACTTATCGATATTATCAAATATCCCTGTTCTTGAAATGACTGTAGGAGTTGCTTTAAGTTCTTCACCCACCGCTCGTTCAATTCTTTGTTGTTGTAAATCCAATCTAATCTCTTCATCAGACCATCCAAAGATATGTTTTTTAGCCCAAGTAGATGATGTCGGTTGAATTCCATTTCCTGGGTCACTAACTAAGTCTTTATACAATAAAACTTTTTCCTTCCAAACATCAATTTTTAATAAATCTGCTTGTGTTGATGGATTTGATAACCCTAAAGTAAAATTTTGTAATTCATCTTCAAACCCTAACAAAAATAAATGGATAATTGCAATTTTATTCAATTCTGCAATCATACTTTTTTGAATTCGATTAATTGTCCTCGCGAAACGAATATCTTGTAATGATAGATTCTTACCATCTCCAACAACTTCTTCAAACCCTAAAAATGCTTTAGGAACACGAAGCGCTGTTAATAGTTTCTTTTGAATATATTCAATATCGGCGATTTCTGATAGGTTTGTTGCTCCCGGTAATGTTGAGATTGGGTCTGGTGCCGCAGGGTCACGAACAGGAATAAAATAATCTTGGTCAACAGCCATTTGGTTGAATCTCATATCGACATTACCTGTCTTTGAATCTACGACTTGTTCTCTTTTAAATTTGTTTGCAACACGATTAACATATGCTTCGACATCGTCATCGTTCATGTTCCCAACAAATACTTTAAACAATTTTCTTTCAGGAGCTCTTGATGTTCTGTAAATCAACATTGCGTCTTCACAAAGTAACAATTGTTTCCAAATACGTCTTGCCTTTTCCAACATTGAAGTACCATAAGGAAGTTTTCGGTCATCACCCAATAATCTAAAATGCGCGACTTCCCATGATTGAAACTCCATGTTTCTAGTTTTCCAAGTAAAGTGAAGAGCCTTTTTATCCTCATCTTTTTCTTTTGAAATATCTTGTGAAATTCTACCTGAAACACCAATCTCATGTCTTTCAATTTCAATTGTTGGTAATTGTTGACAACCAATAATACCTTTTTCAGGGTCTAATTTTAAGTAAACAAAGTTATCACCATATTTACATGTGTTTCTTGTCCACATTGGTAAATTGGTGTTAATATCAAGGGCATTGTTAAATAAATCCGCTAAAACAGATTTAATTCTTTTTGATTCTGAAAAAATTTGAAGAATAAATCCATCTTCATTTGTTGTTGTAGATTCTTCAGAATATATGTCTAATGCTGCCGAAATTTCCGGAGTATATTCCATACTTTCGTAATCGTATTGCGCTGACAATCTCGATGGTTCATAGTATATTGCTTGTGAATATAAATTATTTTCAACTTTAGCCCATTGGTTAGTTAAATAATATGTTTGTTGGGATTGAAGTTTTTCCCGCTCAAATTCATCTCTGTTTGTTGTTCTTAAAAGTTCTTTTTTATCAAACTTAAAAGTTGGATAGTCTTGTTTTAATAAAGAATTTGGCCCGAATGTCTTGGACAACCTCTGCCAAACCGTAAGATTATTTTCACTCATAATTTAAATTTACTAATTACTTTGATAATATAAATAGTTACCGAGCCCCAAATAACCAACCATATTTTTGATAATCACCCCTTGTTGCTTCACCATTATTACTTAAATTACCATTTCTTCCCATTTGAGGGACCATTGGGTTAAAAAAGTCTGATGAGTTTTTATTTTCATTTACTGCCGTTGACCAAGAATTTAACATCGCCTTTGTATGATTGGTAACTTTTTCCAACGACTGAAATGATTTTTCTGCAACGTATAACGCCATGGATACAGACATAATACAATCGTCATGATGACCTTTTTGATGGTCGGGTCTACCATTTACATAGATAAATGTATTCATTTCATTGTATAATCTATTCGAATATACTTTGAATCCATGTCTTACACCTTCTTCAAACGCTGCGATAATCTGAACCCTTTTTGCATTAAAGTTAATACCAGGTATTTTATCGTTTATTTTCGGGTCCCATTTCCACTTATTGGTTGTATCCACATTATCAACATACAACCCTCCTTGATAACTTAATTCTTGGAGTTTTCTTGCGGTGGAAACACCCATACCTCCGGTGATATCAATCACACAATAGGCATTATACATTGTTCCCCACTTATAGGCTATCTCCGCCAACACATCAGGCGGAACTTTTGAAACATATTCCAATACTTGTTCTCTGGTGTCAAAATCAATAATCTGTATACACGAGAAATCTTCAGAATCTCCTCTTGATACATCGACACCCATAACATACTTATGTCCATTCACAGGTTCTTCAAATATCCATAATGAACCACCCATAAGTTTAGCTTGTGGGTCTCTCAATGTGTTTTTGGCAATACCCTGAATTAATTCAGACTCAAATACGTTATCACCGGAACCCAAGAAGTTACATTCTAACTCTTGAGCAACCTTTCTTCGGTCAAACTTCAACTTTTTAACCATACCCTCAAACCATGCAGAACATGGTTTATATCCTTGTGATATGTAATCAGTTACAACCGAATGGACTCTTTCATACGGATTCCCCATAGATAAATCAATAATATCTTTATCAGAATATTCTTCACGATTTAATAAGAAATGAACTAAATCGTTAGTTTTAACCATATATAAATCCTTGGTATATCTTGGGTCACGATACCAAAACATTTCAGATATTTTGAAATCATTCATGTTTCTTAATGATTGGTCGTAAATTTCGTAATAAATCGGGTCGTATCCGTTTGGAGTGGATACCACAATAACTTTACCTCCGGTAGATAGGGACGCCATACACGCGGACCAAAAATCTGAATCCGCTTCGATAAACGCCGCCTCGTCAAATACAAGAATGCTTGGGGTATAACCTCTCAAAGCATCCTTTGATGTCGCTACGGCCTTTACCTCACAATCATTACTAAGTTTAAAGTGTCTTTGTGCGTTTTTTTCTTTTGAGAAGGTGACTCCGACCCATGCCGGCCATTGTTCAGTAAATCCTCTTACCTTATTAGCCATCTCGACAGACGTATCTAATTTGTTTGCAATAATTAGGATTTTCTCGGGTTTGTTTTTCTTTGCAAAAACCAACTTTTTAGATATCCAAGCGGCCGTGACCGTAGATACACCTGCCTGACGATACTTTAACGCAATATTCTCGTTATACCTATCATAATCTTCTATTAAACTAACTTGGTCGGGAAATAAGTCCAATGGGACATATTTTGATACGGTATTATCGTAAGTTTGTAAATAAGTTCGAAGTGCGTAAGGAGTATTCCTCATACACTTCGTAACTTCAATTATTAATTGTTCTCTATTCACACATTAATTTCTTGGTGCTCTAGGTATTCCTAGGTCACTTAAAAAGTCATCTAACATACCATCATCGTCATCATTACCATCACTATCTGAATTAACACCTTGTTCTTCTTTATAATCTTCAAACTCTTGTTTCATTACCATAGCTTCTTTAACAATTTCTTTAAATCTGTTAGTTGCTAGTTTAACTTTTGATTTATCGTCAGAAATTGCATTACCAATTACCTCTAAAAATTCCTGAGCTTCTATTTGATACAATAGAATATGGAACCAATTTATCAACCCTTTGTTACTTGAGTCAAATATTTCATTTGGTAACGCAAATCTAATTCTCTCAACTATTTCAGGCCCAATCCTTAATTGCATTGGTTCGTTACTTAAAGTGTCTGTTTGACCTAAAACTTTATTTGCCAATTTTTCGTCTTTAGGATATCCGTATCGTCCTTTTGCTTCTTCTAAACCTTTTATAATTTCATGACAAAGTATTGGGAATATAAGTCCGGTTGCAATAATTTTAGTATCAGGTTGGTCCTCACCCCCTTCACCATCCTCATCCTCATCAGCATCACCTAATTCAACTTTACCTGCAACACCTTGACCTGTTTGACTCATCATTTCAATCATTTGTTCCATACTGAAATACATGAAATCATTAATTGCCATTATACCCAAATAATCTTGATATAAAGATGGGTCAATCGCGTCTAATCTTGACTTAATTTCCGGTTTTTGAAAAATGTAATGTCCTTTTTTTGCGGCCCCCTGAATAATAGCATTAATTATATTTCTTTTGTGTTTTTCTAACTCTAAAATTTCTTCATCGGTTAAGTCTTCAATATCAAATGAAGGTATACCAGGTTGTTTGTCCTCTTCTTCCTCATCCTCTTCTTCCTCATCTTCAGGTTTAAATCTAAAATTACCAGCGTCGGGCATTCCTAAAGTAGCTTCAATTTGATACCACTCTTCAGGTGTTTCGGTTTCATCTAATGATGCGTCTATCGCCAATTGAATCAACTCGTCTCTATGTCTACCTTCAATACCCATAATATTAGGAAGTTTTCTCATCATTTCTGAGTAAATCATTTGTTGGACTTGTTTTGAACTAAGGTCTTCAATACCAGTAACTTGACTTAATTTTTGAGCAACTTTTTGAAATCTTTTACTAACCAATTTTTGAACATCTTCAACTCCACCTTTCAATGCCGGATTTTTAGCATAAAGGTTTTCAGGACTACCTAATTTTCGTTCCAAGTTTGGGTCCATTCTTTCAGGCCTATCCCCATAATCTATTTGTTCATTGAATTTCTTTCTCATATATTATTTTTCTAAAATGTTCATTATTAAGTCAATTACCTTCTCTTTAGCCGTTTCAGGGTTAATTTTACCGGCTTTTGGAGCTGGTTTCACTGCAGGTGCAGGATTTTTTCCCGGACTAAATGGTTTTTCCTTTGGAGTAGTACTTGGTCTAGTTGTAGGCTCTGTTGCTGGTTTTGCAGGTGCTGGTGCCGTCGCCTGTTCTTTAGTCTCATACCTTTTTAAATTAGGAGATACCGGTTTCTTAGTTGAATCCGTTTTTCTCTTAGGTGATGACGGTTCACCTGCCGGCTCAGATTCTGTAATGACTTTTAACAAATCACCTTTTGTAATTCTTGGGGGTATGTGTTTTTCCACGATTTTTTCAATTTGAGTTTCAAGGAACAAAGATAATGGATTTTTTCCTTCTTTCATTTGTTTTTTTACGGCCATAACACATCTTTCAAATTTTCTTGTTTTTTTAGGACCAACTTGAGCGTGACATATAGCCCAAGGATTTGGACCATCTTTTTCTTCCATCATTCCCATACCATCTGTTTCATCACCAAATCCATCATCAGATGAAGGACCTACTTGATGAGGGTCTTGAGTTTCAGTATCTTTATTTGGGTCTAAGGTTACTTCTTCTTCTTCGTCAATCTCACCCTCTTTAGTTGTAACCATAACTTTTTTAGTTGATGGGTCTTGGCTGATAACAACTCCATTAACTTCTCCACCTTTTGGACCAACTTCATAAGTTTTTTTATTTGGGACTTCAGTAACTTGTTCTCCCAATAATTTTGAATGTAATACGTTAATCTGTGATTCAGTTAACTTACTAACTGTTTTAGATGATAAACCTTTATCAATCAATTTAAGTGCTTTTTTATTAATTTTCATATATTAATTTTTTTTCAAATTCTAATACTAAATCTCTTTCATAGAGTTTGTCTTTTATTTCATCTTCAGAAGAACCAAATCTAAATACTAATCTTTTTTGTTTTCCGGTATCTTCCACTTCTTCTTGTTCCCAAGCTAAGGCAACCACATCATCCATCGAGTCTATCATAGAAAAAAAATCGGAGTTTTGTATCAATTCCAATTTAACATCAGTATTTCTCAAAACTCCTACTCTCTTAATATATTGTAATTCGGGTGGTGATGGATATCCATTGGAAGGTTTGCTTTCCCACAATTCTCCCCAAACATCCAAACTATCCGAAAAAATGAACTCATATAAATTATCTCCTTTATAGTTAGGACCAAGTCCATTAACATAAATTAGATGACTCATATAATTTCTCCTGTCGGTGTAATTCTAATTTGTCCTTTTTTAGTTTCGAAAACTAAATTCTTTTTATTTGTTTTTCCCACAAAATTAGAATTTATATTTTCTTTTAAGAATTTCTCAGCGCTCAATTCTTGTTCAATAGTTTCGGTCATTTTAACAACAGAATCCATTATTTGTTTTACTTGTGATTTTTTTCTTAAAGTTTTTTCAACTTGTTTTTCTTTACTCTCTCTAATTTCTTTTTTAGACACTTCAAAATATTTTGAAATAACCTTATCAACTTTTGATTCTCCAAAGATACTATCAAATATTGCCCCGTTACCATAATCTTCTTCCATTTCAGACTCAATTGGAATATCCATACCCGCTTGAATATCTTCAACCTCAGTATCATCAGTCATGTCTTCTCCATCCATATCATCACCACCCAAATCTTCAGTATCTTCTTCAAATTTAGATAAGATATCTTCAGTATCTTCTTCAGATAATGAATTTAAATCAAATGAAGATAATACCATGTTGATAACATACTTGATATCTTCTGAAGTCATTCCTTCTTGACTTTCAAGAGTTCTAATTTTTTGAGTTAATTTGCCAGTAAGTTTTTGGATTGTTTTGAAAGATACTTGTTGTTCTTCGTCTCCACCTTCTTCCGGTGTAACTTCTATTTCAGTATCCATTTCAATATCATCACCTTCAGGAGATTCCATACCCATATCTTCCATACCCATATCTTCCATACCCATATCTTCACCTCCATCCATAGGTGATGGTGGTAATTCAGGTGATGGAACTGCCGGTGGTGTTGCCGGAACTGCCGGTGTTTCAGGTGCTGCCGGTTTTGGAGTTTTTAATGTGAATTTTTTTTGTTCACCATATAATGAAACACCTTCTTCGTTTTCATTGATTCTATTTAATTCTCCCGCAACAAGATTTAATCTTTTGAATGCCTGTGAATATGAAGAATAGTATTTTCTATTTTTCATGGGCTCAATATATTCAGTTTCAGTTTCAGATTCAGAAATAGTTTTCTTAATGATATATCCTTGTCTTTCTCTTACAATTTCATACATGTTTCCGTCTGCAAGAGATACTGAATATTCAGATTTTGCAGTTTCGTTTATAACTTGAGGAATTGTCTCGTTAAAACGAGCAATCTCCATGATTCTGTTGATTTTATCTTGTCCTGTTAGTTTTTCACTACCAATTGGTTTTAATCCTGACATATTTTTATTGTTTTATTTTTATTTAATTGTTTAGTCCGTTAACACCGCCTAAAGTGATTGCGCTTAAATCGGTTACAGTATTACCTGTTAATCCTGTTGAGATTGACACTGCAACTGGATGAGGAGCAACAGCACCTGAGGGAGCGGTTCCACCACTAAAGTCACCCAAAATTTCAATTGAGTAATCATATTGAACATTAACGTTTATATCTGCCATTTGAGTTTTTCTTTATAAATATATGATTAAATCAAATAATTTAATTATTCTTGAATTGTTCTTTCAATTGATAATTCTTTATCTGTTTGTTTATTTAAAATATCGAATACTTTTTCAATGTGTCCCGACCTTCTTAAGAACTTAAATACCAAGTTTTCGTATGACAATTCTCCATCTTTTTCTAATCCTGATTTTCGATAATCTTTGAGTTTTGACTTTAACGATTCCAAATCTTTTTCTTCCTCAATTGCGGTATCTATCTTCTCAATCCAAGATTTTATTTTATTTTCAAGGACTGACTTGTCGATATTACCTTTTAATTTTTTTGGATTGTTTATCCATTCATTATTCATTATTGAATAAACACCAGAACTAACATGAGGTTCACTTACATCCTGAGAGTATAGTTCAACATCGTATCCAAAAATTTTAATATTATGCTTGTCGTTAAAAACTTGTTTCTTCAGATTGAATAATTCTTTATATAATTCAGATTGTTCCTCAAATTGTTTGAAATCTATAATTAGATGTAAATCAAAATCGGAGAACTCGGACCAATTGTAATTTGATAAAGACCCAGTAAGATGAATATCATCAACAAAAATATCTTCCCCTAAAAACTCGGTAAATTTTTCCGCAATTTTCATAAGCATCTTTCTAACTTTTGGTTTCATAACCGACTTAGCCGCATTGTCGGGATTTTCCCATATTTTTGGGTTCAAGGTTTCTTTTAAAGAAAAACTATCAAGAATTTTTTTGAAATTGCTCATCCTTAATAAATAGTAGGTATTTTAAAGTTTTTTATAGGGATATTTTTTCGCGATATCAGTCGTGAAAAATTTACCTTGCGATTCGGATAATCTTAATCTTGTATATACCTGATGAGGAACTCCATCGTATTTGTATTTGAGTCCATTATTGAATTCAACCACTAAGTCTTTTGTTTCTGTATCGTATTCTGTTGATTTAATATTTGACGATTTAATTTCGTTTTTAATTTTCGTCCCAATAATTTCTTCTTTTACTATCGCCATTGTTATTAAGTTTTATTATAAATATAAAACCCCCACCATTTGGTGAGGGTTCCGGTTAAGATTTTAATTTTTTCAACTCTTCTCGTAGTTCAATCGACCTTTCAAAATTTTGATCTTCGATTGACTTTTTAAGTTCCAATTCAAGTTTTTTTATGGAGCCTTGGTTGGATTCAAATTTTTTAATTTCATCTCTAAGTTTAACTGCTTCTTCGAAATTTTCCTCCTCAATAACAAGTTTAAGTTTTGTTTTTAAAGAGTCAACCCCTGAAGTCTTATTTGGTTTAGATGGGTGTCCTCCTGTCCTAACAAAACTAGTAATTAAAAAACTTCCATCGGGTGATTTATAAGTTTCTTTTGACCAGTCACTCATTTCATCAGAGACTGATTCAATATCTTTATTTAATTCAAATCCATTGAATATTGAATCAAATTGATTAAACATGGCGTCAAAATCGCCAAAAAAGCCATTTAAATTTTTTCTTCTTCCAAACATATTTTTTTTTCTTGGTTTTAAAGTTTATTGTTTATCTTTGTATAAACAAGTTTTATTCCTTTGATAATTATATGACAATTTTTCGTGATATCAAGTTTGATATGACATTGTGTCATGACATAATGTCGCAAAATAAAAAAATATGACATTTTAACAAAATATTTGGATAAGTATAAAATTTGTTTGTATATTTACATTATAAAATTATAAAATTATGAACGATTTAATGGACGAAGACGACAAAATGATGAGTAAAAAAACTAAATCATCCGATTCTAATACTCCGGTGTTAGATAATTTCAGTAGAGATTTAAATAAACTTGCTGAAGCCGGTAAACTTGACCCTGTAGTTGGTCGTGACCGAGAAATCTTGAGGATAGCGCAGATTCTATCTCGTAGAAAGAAAAATAACCCAATTATACTCGGTGAACCGGGTTGTGGTAAAACCGCACTAGTTGAAGGTTTGGCAATTAAAATTGTAAATGGTGAATGTCCTAGAAATTTAATTGATAAACGTATTGTCAATCTTGACCTCACTTCTGTTGTTGCTGGTACAAAGTATCGTGGACAATTTGAAGAAAGAATGAAAGTAATCCTTGAGGAACTTCAATCCAATCCGAACATAATCGTATTCATCGATGAGATTCACACCTTGGTTGGTTCCGGTAATTCTTCAGGTTCTATGGATGGTTCAAACATCTTCAAACCGGCTCTTGCTCGTGGAGAAGTTCAATGTATCGGAGCAACAACATTAGATGAGTTCCGTAAGAATATTGAGAAAGACGGAGCATTGGAGCGTAGATTTCAAAAGGTGATAGTTGAACCATCGTCAATTGATGAAACCATCCAAATCCTTAAGAATGTTCGTGACAAATATGAAACTTTCCATAAGGTTAATTATAGTGACGAAGTTATTGAAACTTGTGTTAAATTGGCTGACCGATATATTACGGACAGAGAATTTCCGGATAAAGCATTTGACATCTTGGATGAGGTTGGTGCGAGAATGCAAACGGATTTAAAAACCCCTGAAATTATCGAAGAACTTAAGAAAAAAGCTGCTGAGATTAAACAACAAAAGATTGATGTTGTTAAAAAACAAAATTATGAACAAGCTGCGGAACTTCGTGATAAAGAAAAGAAATTGTTACTAACCCTCGACAAAGAAAAGTTGAAGTTTGAAGAACAAATGGCAAAAGAAAAACAAACTATCTTATTGGAACATGTTTATGATGTGGTGTCAAACATGACAAAAATCCCGGTGAATAAAATGAGTGTGGATGACACCAAATCGTTACTTGATTTAGATAAAAACTTAATCGGTAAAGTAATCGGTCAAGACAATGCGGTTGTTAAAATTGCGAAATCAATCAAAAGAAATCGTTTGGGGATTAAAGACCCAAATAAACCAATTGGTTCATTCATATTCTTGGGTTCGACTGGTGTTGGTAAAACATATTTGGCAAAACAAATGGCAAAAGAAATGTTTGGGTCTGAAGACTCTCTTATTCGTGTGGATATGAGTGAATACCAAGAAAAACATAGTATTTCTAAAATGTTAGGAACTACGGCTGGTTTTGTAGGGTATGAAGATGGAGGACATCTAACTGAAAAGGTAAAAAATAAACCCTACTCAGTTATTTTATTTGATGAAATTGAGAAGGCCCATAAAGATATATTTACCATTTTGTTACAAATTTTAGACGATGGACATGTAACCGATGGTCAAGGTAGAAAAATCAATTTCAAAAATACTTTGATTATTTTGACATCAAACTTGGGTGTTAAAAAATTACAAGATTTTGGAACCGGAATTGGATTCTCAACTAATTCATATAGTAACGAAGAGATTAAGAAACAAATGTTGATGAAAGAGATGAAGAATTTCTTCTCTCCTGAGTTCTTAAATCGTATTGATGATACAATCGTATTCAATACCTTAAATCAAGAGGATATTAAGAAGATTACCGATATTGAGTTGAAAAAATTAATGTCTCGTCTTAAGGATATGAAATACTCAATCAGCTATGATGAAACTTTGGTTGATTACTTGGCAAAAATTGGATATGATGAGCTGTATGGTGCTCGTCCATTGAAAAGAGCAATTCAAGACAAGGTTGAAGACTTGTTATCTGAAGAAGTTCTCACAGGTAAATTAATTGAGGGTAAAACCTATGTCATCAAAGTTGTTGACGATAATGTTGTTATTCAAAAGAAAGGACGATAGTGGAAAAAAAAGGAGGTAATGAAAATTACCTCCTTTTTTTATATTTATAAGTATGAAAAAATTAATTAAGAAAATCTTAAGAGAAACCATCAAAAACAACAAAGTAATTTGTGATGGTTGTGGATGGTCTTGGGATTTATCTGATGGTGGAGATGACCCTTATTTATGTCATAAATGCGGTCACGATAACACACCAAACTCTCAATCTAATTTAAATAAGTTATTAGAAAAATTCAAAAATAATTTTCCTGAAGAATTAAAACCAAAAGTTGATGCAATTGAAAAGTTTGTTGTAAATTACATTCAAGACCATAATTTTACCGTTAAGTTTCTTAACTCATGTTCTACAGGGTTTGCGGGTGTTAGAACCAAAGACCAAATTATTATTTGTTCACCAAACGCAATGACAACTCTTGGTGATTTTATCTATACCATATTCCACGAAATAAGACATGAGGAACAAATGGATAAAAACAGGTTAGGATTAGATAATCCTTTGATTGATTACGATTTAAATGATTTTGAAAAATTATCTCAAAAATATTGGGAATTAGAAATGGACGCAGATAAGTTTGGAAAAGAAATGGTTGCAAAACTTGTTATCAAACTTGGAATACCTATGGAAATTGCAAAAGAAGAATTAAAATTATCTCCATATGTTCAAAACTACCCATCATTATCAAAAATGATTATGTCATCTTTAAAACAAATTGTTAATAGTATTAAAGACATAAAAAAATCGGGTGGAGAATTTACCGATATTCAAGACCACCCGATGGTAAAAATACATTTAGATAAGTTAGAGGACTTTATTTAGAGAACGGACCTACTTCTCCAATCGTATTGAACGGACTCCTTATAGTGTAATTTGTTACCCAAATTTTCAATCATTTTTCTACCCATATCAATACCGTTGAATACATCTTCAACTACAACATATTCATTTTTGGTGTGGTAGTCGTAATACCCGATTGAAATATTAATACAAGAAAAGTCAAACTTACCTCTCAAAGCGTAAACGTCGGTATAAGGATGAACCATATACCTCATATCATTTTGATTCATACCTTCAGTCAAAACTTTATCACAAGTTTCGAAAAATTCGGTCTCTCTATCAAATAAAACTTGTCCGAAACATTTTTCAGTAATCATCCAGTTTTCCGGAGCGTCGAATTGGATTCCATAACCAACATTTGAAAAGAAATCTTCACTTGCCTTTAATGAACCATGACAACCTGTTTCTTCAGATACGAAGAATGCCGCTTTCAAGTAAGGTAATTCTTGTAACAAGGTTAAACATGCAAACACGCCACATTTATCGTCACCTCCAATACCTGTTGGTTTTCCTTGGTCGTTATATGCTTTATAAGACAACTTTATTTCGCGTTGAGCGTTTGGTAACATTTCCTCTGAAATATTAATGGTATCGATATTATGAACGGTATCTGTATGGGAAATCACGCATGGAAAATAAAAATCTTCAGGTAACTCTGAGGATACTTGTTTTGTCGCATAGACATTATTGTGTTCATCCACAAAATGTAAAATATTGTTTTCGGTTAACCAATTAACCAAAAATTCAACCATTTTTTCTTCTTGATATGTCTTTGTTGGGACACTCAATACTTCTCTAAGTAATTTTGTATTTTTTTCCATAGCACAAATATAATAAAAATTATTTTAAATGTTATGGAAAAAATGTTTTAAGTGTCAAATCTGTCAAATAATTCTGGTTGGTATAATAAATTATAAAAATTTTCTTCAGTTAAATTGAGTTTTTTAACACCTTTAACCGGATGATTTATCAAAACAATAACTCTTATGTCTTCTCGGTCAAAACCGTCAACTTTAAAATTAATTTTTGGGTCTTTAGGTAATTTATACCAAGTGTCGAATTCAAACTTTTTTAAAATACGATTTTTAAAATTTAAATATTCACCTATAGTTAAACCTCCCTGTTCTATTTCTTCTTCCAACGATTCAATAATTTTGTCTAATTTTCCTCCAACATAGTTATTGAAACCATTATCATCAAAATATTTGTCATCTTGAAACTCATACATCATATCAGCCCACCCACCGACATTGTTGTTACTTTGATTATCTTCAAAGATTTTACTTACCAACGTCATGGCGTCAGCATCTTTAATTCCTAATCGTAATGCCCACACTCTCAAGTTAGTGATTGTTGTTGAAATTCGGTCGTATTTTTGATAAAAATCAAATCCCAATTTTTCTAAGGGCTCGTGTAATTCTTCATTAATAGTTTTTTGAGCAACTTGTGTCATTTCACTATTTTTATCATAAGTGAATTGTGAAATAATGTCATCAACTTCATCCTCAAATAAATCATATAGTAATTTTGAAAATTGAACCCTAAAATCTTCATTATTTAAATTAAATTCTTTCTCAGGTAAAATCAAATCTGATATTAACTTTAATTTTTCATTATTTTCTTCGTTAAAATATTGTAAAACAGTATAACCCTCTAAAAAATCATCCTTAGTTTGACTATAATCCATAAACTCATAGTCACTATATGATGAATTAACCACACTTTCAAACCACATATCATCCTCAGATAAATCTAAAAGTTTAAGAAAATCAGAATCATTTTCATAATCTATAATTATTAAACTAGAACCTAAGGGGTTTTTAGGTATCAAAGTTATTGATTCATCCATATCTTGTAATTCATAACGGTCTATCTCACCTCTACTATATTTTTTCAAACCATCAATAAAATTAACAGGGGCATCTACCTCATCTTCCTGATTTTCAAAAATTTTTCTCCTATGATTAAGTAATCCCACAATGTTTTTTATTATAAATATTCTTTTGATTTGTAAATTAAATATTTATTCTTATCTTTGCATTACAAATCACGAGAAATGATTTATCGTTCTTTGAAAAATATGGGGGTAAAATGGAATTGACTGGTACATCTGGTTATTTGGGGCACGTCGAAGCTGAGTTAACTTCGTTATCAACTGATTTAAAACAACAGACGGCAACGTTCTAAACAAAATGGCTCTAGTAGGTCTTGTTAAACAAGACGAGCTTGTGGCAGTAGCTTAGTCTACACTACATTCGGGTCGGGAAGACATATACCTAGGAACAGAAGTCTTTATAAGGTAGAAAAACGACTGAACCTTAAATCGAGTCGTCCATTGGTTGTTAGGTTTACGATGGTGAAGAACAAACCGACTATTTGTCGATTGAGAATTAATCGAATAAACGTGTAGTCCTAAATAGGTAGTGTATACAAGACGAGGTTTCGAAACCTCTACCTCCACAAGATAAAGGGTCTCTTATGAGACCTTTTTTTTTTATTCATATTGTAATATTTATAAGATATGAAATTATTACAAATCCTATTACAAGAGGGTCGAAAAGAAGATTTACGAAAAAAATACACTGAAAAATTTAAGGAGTATCCTGACACTTTGGATTTTATTTTGGGTATTTCTGATTTGGCGGACACCAACTTCAAATATACTGATTTTGTATTAAAATATACACATCCAAACGCATCACCTGAAGAAGTTGAAGACATTGTAGACCTTGTTAAAGATTTTGATAGATTCAAACAATCATTAGAGGTTAAAGATATTAACAAATATGATTTAGATGGGTTAAAACTTGAAATTGAACTTTACAAAGAGACTTCAAAATCTCAACAAAAAAAGTCGTTTGATGCATCTGGCGCAAAAAAAATATTTGAAGATAGTAACCTTTTAATTGTTAGACCTTTAACTTATGAGGCTTCTTGTAAATATGGTTCAGGTACCAGATGGTGTACCACCACGGCAGGTAACCCATCGTATTTTGAAAGTCATTCCGGAGGTAATCAAGCATTATATTACATCATTCTTAAAAACTTTAACAGGGATAACAAATTTTACAAAATTGCAGTTCATATAACACCAAGTTCAGAAATTTGGTGGGATGCAACAGATGAAAAAATGAGTGAAAGAGAAAAAGAGGTTTTTAATTTGGGAGCCCCAAAAGTAATTCAAACTATCAGGGACGATTATTCTAAGTCTAAAAATTTTAATTATCAAATATTCTTTAAAAATTTATTTAATTCTCGTAGAGATGAAAAGGTAGATGTTTCCAAATCATTTAAGTCAAATCACAAAATAGAAGTTATATTTAAAGAACCAACACTCATACCTGACATGCCAAATAATGCAATAATGATGATGAGAATTCTTTTGGATGGTGAAACTATAGACCAATACGAGGTTATGATTACATATCAAATTTCCGATAAAATTTATTTTGATATTGGATATGCTTATGATGATTTTGATATATTTGACGTTATTGAAACTAAATTTAATTTTAATCTTGAAGATGAAGTTACTCAATTTCAATTACCCCTTAATGATATTACCACTTCTGATAATGGAAAAATTGAAATTATTTTCAACAATATGTGTAGTAAAATTACAAACCAAGTAGTTAATTCTATGAAAAAAAATGACGAATTTATGTCATCGATTCATGGTGGTAGTTCAGTTTGGAATCCAAACAGAATGAGTTATGGTTATACATTCAAACAAAACAAAGGTTTAATTAAAAAATTGGTTGATTATTTGGATTCAGATAAGACAGGAACCAAATTAGATTTTTTAGTTGATATTGGTTCACTACAAAAAAAAGACGTTAACGGAAAACCATATTATTCTCACACAAATCGAAATAATTGGCAAATACCATCCACATTTAGAGGACAACTAAACTCATTTTTTAGTTCAGCCAGAATTGCAGGGATATTAGATTACAATAAAAAAGGTAATCAGTTTTATTTGAAAAAAGGACCTAATTTTGATAAATTCAAATTAGGACAACTAAGAGCACTTTAAGTCCTTTTATATATTCCACAAAATGTCAATACCTTTTCAAAAATTATTTGGATATTAGTTATCTTTTTACTATATTTGTAGGATGAAATCGTTGAACAATATTACAATTAAGTATTTGTTAAAAATTAAAACACTATTACTATTAGGGTTAATGTATAGTTGTGGGTCAGGTAAAGAAATTTATATACAAACAACAGAACAAACATTTGATAGTGATGTAAAATACATGACTAAAAGAGGTTGGAGATATGTTGTATCAACTCAACAAGACACATTTATAATAGTAACATTAAAAAGAAAATAATATGAAAAAATTAGAATTATCTAGGTCATCAACTATTGGTGGAGTATGTGCTGGAATTGGAAATTATTTGGGAATTGATGGAACAATAATACAACTTATATTTTTCGGGTTGCTCTTCACTCCGGTTCCAATCACAACAATATATTTAATATTGTGGTTTTTTATTCCTAAAGAAGAATTTTAGAAATTCCGAGTATTTATTAGTATGAATACTCAAAATAAAACAATTAAAGAAATCTTATCATTATACGATGTCATTCTTGAGAACAAGAATGTTACTGAGAGAGCTCAAAACCTTAGAAACACATTAAAATCTTTGGGTTACACTGAAAAGGAGTCTGAGATTAGTAGTGGGGGTGAAATCACCGATGAAATTTCTAATATTGTATCTGAAATTTTAAAAGAATACAAACAAACCAATCCTGATGCTAAAGTTAGGATTACATCAGGTAATGATAATTATCATCAAGATTTATCGTATGATAGTAAACATAAAACAGGAAATGCAATAGACGTTACAATTGAACCTTACAATTCAAAAAATGCGAATGATTTTATAACTATAGTTAAAAAATTTATACAAAAATATCCTAAACTTGGGTTTAGAGATGAATATACTAACCCTAGTAAAGCCGCCACAGGTAAACATTTTCATTTAGAATATGGGTCAGGAGGTATTCTGCAGCCATCAAAGGTTACTGACACACCAACATCGACTGATACAACAACGGATACTGGTGGAACAACGGGTACCACGTCTTATAATTTTGCAAGAGAAATGGGTAAATCATTATTAAACGCAATTGGAATTAAAGAATCTTTAGATTATACATCACTTGGTAAAAAAACAAGTTTAAGGTTCGGAGATGTAGTCATACCAAAAAAAGAAAATTCAAATATTAAAAGCCCTGTTTCGGGAGTTGTTAGTAAATATTTTAATGATTGTGATGGATTAACCATAAAATTTGAATCTGAGGGTAAGACATTATACCTTAATTATTGTGGTATTGAGCCGTCAAGATTTAGGGTTGGTCAAAAAATAAATAAAGGTGAAGTAATAGGTTCTCCTGATTCTGATGTTAATGTATCATTATTTAACTCAAACGGATATAAACAGAAAATTAATTCAAATAAAAAAACCGATTCAGACAAAGGATTAGGTTCTTTTTTTAGGACTAATAGTAAACCTACCACTTATCCCGATAAGAGTGATTCAAAAGATTATTCTCGGTATAATAGCGAAATAGGGAGAGAATTAATAAAATTAAAGGATAATTTATTTTCCATCAATAAAAAAGATAAATTAGAAGAAAACATCGATAGAATTAAAAACTTACTATAAAAAAAAATCCACCAATTGGTGGATTTTTTATTTTAATCAACTATTAATCTAATTATTTACTTTCAGTCACCGCTGAATCTACAACCATTGAAGTTGGGTAAAATGTCATAGTTGAATCTACAACTATAGTTGCGTCTTCAGTTTTAACTTCTGTTGAATTTTGATTACCACATGACACTAAGGTTACAATTGTGATTAATGCTAAGATTTTTTTCATTTTTACGAATTTTTGTTGTTTATAATTATTATTCTTGATTTTATAAATATAGACGATATAATTAATATTGTCAACTATTTTAACTTTTTTTTTCTGAAGGTGTGGGATTTGAACACACGGGCCGATTTCTCGACCACAGTTTAGCAAACTGATAAATTACCACTCTGTCAACCTTCCATTATTTTAACCACTCCAATATGTAATAACTCAATTTGTAACCGGTAAAGGCTCCTAATGCGGATGATGTCGGGAATATAACTATTTTACCAAGATCGGTCACGTACTTAGGACGATTAATTATCTTACCAACATAAGAATAATAAATGAAATACGCACCTATTACAGCGACATCCATTTTGGTTGCAATAGCAACGACTATTACCGCACCTAAGAACCCATATAACGCATTATCTACTATTGCTTCTATAATTTCTTTTGTAGTTGCGTCTTTATATTCTTTAACAATTCGTTTAAACGGATTTTTTCTTTTTTCTAACATGTTATAAAAATTAATTAATTTCAAATATAAAAAAAATTGTTGCGATAGAAGGAATTGAACCTTAGACTTCTTGAATATGAATCAAACGTTCTACCACTGAACTACATCACATTTTTTTTTAGATTATGATGTTTGCATCACTTCTAATCTCGAATTAATACAAATTTTTTCTAACCCAATATTAATATCTTCAATATTGTTTAAATCAATTCCTCCCATAGATAATCTAAACCATCCTCGATTTTTATTGGTTCCAAAATATTCAAATGGGACCAACCCTACACCACAAGACTCAATTAAAAATTTTGTATAATCTTCAACATTATCAAAATGTATGGAATCTTCAATGTAGATTGATATATAAATCCCCCCTTCAGGTTTTTGATAATCAATTTTATAATTTTTTTCTTTTAATTCATCCAATTTTGAACAAATTTTATCAGAGATTTCTGAATATTGTTTTATTTTGTTTGAAATAAATTCTCCAATCAATTCATATTCATTAAAATATTTTGCAACCGCATTTTGTTCAGGTTTTGGGGACCAAGCTCCAATATGTGAAAAAATTTCGGTCATTTTGCCTATGACAAATTCCGGTCCAAAAACCCATCCAACTCTAACACCGGTCGCACATAAAGATTTTGAAATTCCATCAACACAAATTAAATAATCACGGATTTCAGGACAAACATCTAATGGATGTGCGAATAATTCATTTGGAACTAAATCAGAATAAATTTGGTCGAAAAATAAATAAGTTTTCTTTTGTTTGGTTTTATTAACTCTAACAATTTCATCACATATTTCCTTCAAATTTTGTCTATCAATAACTCTACCTGTTGGGTTTTGAGGTGAGCATAAACAAAGAAGTTTAACATTATCTAACTTACCTTTAATATCTTCATAAGTTGGGAAGAATGAATTTTCGGGTTTGCATTCAATCGGTTTTTTAATTGCGTCATTCAAAAAAGAATAATGATTATTATTCCAAGATGGAACCGGATACATTACAATATCTTGAGGATTAATAATGGTTTTAAATATTGTATAAATCAATGGTCTAACACCACACCCAATTAAAATTTCATTTTCGCTATAATCAATATTTCTTTTTTTCTTTAGATATTGACTAATTGATTTTCTTAAACCTAATTCTCCTGCCGACATTGGGTAATTTGTTAAATCATTAGTGTAAGATTCAACAATATAATTTTTTAACTCTTCAGGTATTGGATTTATTTGGGGGTTAAAATCACCAATACTAAGATTTAATACTGGCTTTATTTTTGATATTTCTTTAATTTGTTGTGAAATTTTAATAATTTCGGAACCAACGATATTGTTCCCTAAAAATGATAAGTTTTGCATGATATTAATATAAGTGTTTGTTTCTTTTTTTCAATTTATTTTTTTAACAATTCAATTTTATTTTTAATTCCCTCAATTAGTCTATTATAATGACTAATATTCCTTTCATTGTTCAATTGAGTTGATATAGTCAAATAATATTCCATTTTATCCAACTCCTCATTCAACTTGAATAATTTACCAAACTTTTTATCTTCGGTCTTTGGAAGAATTGTTTTGGTAATATATCGATAATGGAAACATTGGATATCATATCCTCCGGCTTCAATCGCTCGGGTATTAAAAGAATAAGTAACACCATCTCGGGTTACATCACAAGTGATTTCCAAACCTTTAACACTTCTGTCTAATGTGACATCACTAATAATGTCAGTTTCTTGAATATAAGTAGTAAGAGATGTAAATAATTTGTATTTTAAAGTCAATTTCCAAAAAAAGATGTCTCTTTCAATTGAGTCTTCTTCCCTTTTAATTCTTTCAGGTAGAAATCTAACTTCAACCGCAGATGCTTCAGGAGATTCCAATCTTTTTTTCATACGCTCAATATTATTCTTTATGGATTCTCTTTGTTTTTCCTCAAGAATTTTAACATAAGACTCAATACTATCGTAAATTAAATTTAAATTATTCATATCCTGTAATTTGATTACAAAGATAATGTATTTTTTTTAAATCAATAAAAAAAAATTGTATTTGGGTAGGGACTTGAACCCGCAGGGGCATTACTGCCCAATAAATTTATAAAGAAAATTTTACTTCAAACAATGTGTTAGATTCACTTTCCTCCACATTATCAGTATGTTCAAGTGTTATTGTAGAATCATAGAAGTTAAAAACGAAGCTACCTTCTCCCCCTTCATTATTTTCCCAACCACCATGATTTCTCTCTAACTCACGATAACACCAATCTTCAATTTCAGTAGGAATAGGGTCACCTGTCTCTTCAAAATTACCTTCAACATAACCCGAATCACCCGAACCATTATACTTAAGAGTTAAGTAACCATCTTCAGGGACCTCTATTTCTTTTAACTCATTTCCCATCCAATTATCAAACATTTCTTTTTCTTCGTCAGAATCATATTCAACTGAACTTCCACTACCTTGAGTATAATATGAGTAATCATTTCTTATTGTCAAAGTTTTATCTTCCGAGTCAATATTAATTTCAATACTATTATAATTCACCAAGTCAACATCATCCGTCAACTCATATAAACCCTCATCAACAACATAACTCCAAACTTTTTTTAGGATTGGAAGTAATCCTTCCGGAATTTCAGCTCTATAATTATTATCAAAATGGGTAACATATTCCCAATTAATCGTGTTTTCATCAACACTATATTGGTTATATTCGAGCTCTATCGATATAGTCCCTTCTCTCATTCCTAATGATTTCAAATAATTACAAATCATGTTTAGATATTTTTTTTCTTCTGTTGTTAAAATATTTTTCATATATATAAATATTAGTCTTCTATCTTAAGTGTTCTCAGCATCCATTGAGGTCGTTTATTTTCCAAAATATTTGTTAACCACTCTTTGGACGATGGTATATAATTATTACAATCTTCTTTGACGTGTTGTTCACCAATGTATCGGGTATAAACTATACCTCCATCACTATTCGTAAATTCTGACCCAAACCTTTGCTCCATTTCAAAGATACCTTCAGAGTGGTGTCTAAACATCCTATGTAAAGAATCTCCAACCCACGACTTGGTTGAATCCATCCATTCGTGTAAATGTATATAATCTTCAGGTTTTCCGCCAAATTTCTTGGCTGATGATTTTGCGTGTAAATTCGGATGTGACATAATTATTTTTATTTTGTGGAGTTATTAATAAACCAAAAAATTTCCCCACCCTGAGATTACAGGTGAGTAGATTTTAACGGTTTAGTTTTCTTAAAAACAAACACATTAGTGTCTTACCACATAAAAATATAAATCAACACTACTGGGAGGAATTGTGTTAGTTCCTTGTTCCCAAGACCCCCTCTGTAAAATCGTGGAAGGCGACAACTATACCATTGTTAAGAAACGGTACCAAATCTATTGGGTATCTCTAACCCAGTGAGACGATAGTCGGACTCGAACCGACCCTACATATATTTTTTAAATAATTTTTCCAAAACTTCTTCATCTTCAAGAGATATTCGGGTATATTGAGTTGATAATTCACCCATTTTTGTTACAAATGATTCTTCGAGAAAACTCATTTTTTCGTTAATTAAAAAATCATTAGATAAATGTCCATTATCTTTTAATGTTGTAATTAATTCCTTTATTTCTCTTTCACTACAATTATATATGAATTCGTCTACATCGACATCCACATAAGATTCAAAATTTGGCATATATTATTTATTTAATAGGTTTAAAATTTCTTCTTTTGCCTTTTCGGTGGATTGTTTGTTGTGTCCACCGATATTCCATTCAATCTCTTCATCCAATTCAACTTCACGATACATTTTCCAATCGTAAATGGTGATTATTTCTTCATCTTCATTTTCCAATATCCATTGAAATGTTACTTTACCATCTCCGGATTTTAATTTTGAGTATTCTCCAACAATTTTTGATAATTGATTTCCGGTTGCTCTGATTGTTATCCCATGAAAACTTGTTCCGATTCCAAATGACTCTGACTTTTTTAACATAATTTTAATTTCTTTTTCTACCCCAGTATACTCCAATCACAACTGATATGAATGCGACTGATAAAATTAATACAATATCTTCCATATTTTTTTTATTTTATGATACAAATATAATACAATTAAATATAAAAAGTCAATTTTTTTTTTGGTTTTACAAATAAAATACCTATAATTTAAAAAAATTATGAGATGCTCGGAGTTTTAGTATTAAATTACGACTATACCCCATTGAATATTACTACAACGAGAAGAGGGTTTGTATTAGTCGATAAGGGTAAAGCCGAAATTATAAAGTCGGATGATAATCCCATAGTTGGGAGTTATCAGACTTATCTTAGACCCGTAATTATAAGATTGTTACATTATATTAAACATAAGGCAAGGAACATTAAACCAAATCGAATGAAGGTTTATAAAAGAGATAACCATGAATGTGTTTATTGTGGGTCAAAAAAACAATTGACCTTGGATCACATCATCCCTAAATCTCGGGGCGGGGGAAACGAATGGACAAATTTAGTAACATGTTGTTTCAAATGTAACCTTAATAAAGGTAACAAAACTCCGGAAGAGGCGAAAATGGTGATGAGAACAAAACCATATGTTCCGTCACTTTTAACCGAAAACGGGGTATTAAATAAAATATGGAATGATTATCAACAATCATTTGTTTATTAAATAAAAATTATTATTATTAAAAAAAAATCAAAAAAAATGGAAAACCAAACAAACCCTGAACAAACAGGAACAGAACAAGCAGGTCAAGGACAAAACTCGCTAGATGTGTTAAACGCATCATTATTATTCGCAAGAGCATTGGGACTAATCTTTCAAGATAATGAAGGTATTGTTGTTAATGTTATGGGAGATGTTAATTTAGGTGATGACGCCAAAAAAGTAATTGTCTTCAAACAAAATGACCAAATTCATATTTTCAGATGTGATGAGGATATTGAAGAAGGTATGGCAGTAAATTTGGGACCAAATCCTGATGAGACTCCAACTCAAGAAACGGAAACCACTGAAAATTAATTTTTTTCATTAGTTTAAATTTTTTCACCTACATTTGCATAAATAAATTTTAAGAACATGACTTACGGACAAGAATTTCAATCGTATTACACGAAACATTTAGGTAAACCATCATCCCATTTGGATTACTTCGAAAAACAAATCGAATCCTCAATGACACCATATATCTTGGAAGAAAGAGAGATGAGAGTAACTCAAATGGATATCTTCTCAAGATTAATGAGAGACCGAGTGTTATGGGTTGCAGGACCTGTTGATGACAGAATGTCAACTATAGTTCAAGCCCAATTAATGTTCTTGGATTCTTCAGATAAATCGGACATTACAATTCACATTGATTCTCCAGGAGGAAGTGTGAAATCAGGTTTATCTATGGTAGATGTGATGGAATATATCTCTTGTGACATCAGAACCGTGAATACTGGAATGGCAGCATCGATGGGTTCAGTATTGTTAGGTGCGGGAACCAAAGGTAAACGCTCATCTCTGAGATTTTCCAAAACAATGTTACATCAATCATCAGGTGGAGCCGGAGGTAATATCCAAGACGCTCGTATCAATATGATTGAGTGGGAAAAAACTAATAAAATTCTTTTTGATTTGTTAGGTTCGTATTGCGGTAAATCGGCAGAACAAGTTATGACAGATGCGACTCGAGATTTATGGTTGGATGCTCAAGAAGCGTTAGATTATGGTATTATCGATGAAATTGTTAAACCAAAAGAAAAAGTGAGTAAGTAACATTATTTCAAGCATTCTGTAAACCAAAAAAGGAGAGTCATTGACTCTCCTTTTTCGTTAGATGTGGAATACCCCCTTAGTTTAACCCATTTATACTCAAAAAGTATCTAACTCTTTGAATTTCTTTAAGTGATTAAGTAATTCCCGGAATTACAGAACCACCAGTACTTTTTAATTTTTCTGCAACTTTTGTTGCGTTACCCGTAAATTTACCCAATATATTACAAACGCTATCTCCTATCTTACCCTCAATACTTTTAACAAATTCAGTTCCAGTTAGCACATCTCCCATACTATTCCTTAAAAATACATAACCAGGTGCGTCTAAACCTTTAGAATCCATAACTTGCTTAAAAATCGACTCTGAAATAGATTGTGCGACTAATTTAGTCATTAATTGACAATCATTAATTGCTCTTATAAATTCTGCAGTATTTTTAGTTAACATTGATATCACAAAATTTGTTATATAACCTTTACCAAATAATGGGACTAATATTTTTTCTAACATAGGTTCTACGATTGTTTGAATTACATTACCAAACAATCCACCAAATAACGATTTTAAAATATCACCAAAATTTTGTTCATTAATTAAACCCGTATTTTGTAAATAAGACACTTCATGAAGAAATTTAACACTTAGGTTAAGTTTTTGTTTTTTGGTTAATTTATTAAAATCCTCCTCCGAATCAATTCCCTCAAATAAAATCGATACTCTATCTTTTACAATTCTCTCCTCAATCAAAAGTCTTTCTTTTTGTTCTTTAATTTCAATTAAAGATTTTTTAATTTTTTTCTCTAACATAACTATCTTATTTTAATCTCCATTTAGAGTCTTCACCCGCTAACGATGGACCTCCGATTCCTCCACGTAGTGTTTCAACATAATCTTTTACTTTACCTAACCCTAATAAACCTCCCCATTCACCTTCATATGTATTAACACATGATTGAACAACTCTTTTCATTGCATCAAAAGTAACTTGAGGATATTCTTGTTTAGTTCGATACGACTCATAGTAAGTTTTAATTGCGTCTCTACATTTTGATTTATCTATTGTCTGTGATGTTGACAATTTTTCAAAATTTTTATATACATCTGGTGTTGATGTCTTTACTAATGATGGTGACCACCACATTTCTAAACCATTTGGTGGAAAATATGGTTCACTACCCGGCACTTTATATTTTTTGTATTCACCAGAAGCAACATCATCAGCACTTAATGTTTCCTTATAACCTAAATTAATTGCTTTATTAATGAAGGATTGTTTCTGAACATCAGATGATTCTGTTTTTGTTTTTTCCTCTGCCGCCTTTGCCGCTTTCACTGCAATATTGTCACATTTCCATTTACCACTTTTACTACCATCAACAAATTTATATGTCATATCAGGGTAAAAATCAATTTCTTGTTTTGTACTTTGTTTTAAACTTCTGAAATAATACATATTTTTTGTCTTGTTTAAATAAAGTTTTCCATTTCCTAAACAACCGGCCTTTACTGCTTCACGTAATTTACTTAATAAAGGGTCTTCTGTTGGAGGCGTCTCAACCTTTTGTGGTTCCGAGATTGTAGGCATTTCAGGTTTTGGTGGTGTATTTTGTTCTTTAAGTGATTTATGCATCGTAAGAATACGTTTTACCTCATTTTCGTCAATTATATTTCTCATTATATTAGATTTTAATTAGTTTGTTAATTCTATCGAATCATCCGCATCAACTTGTATAATTTCATCCGGGTTAGGTGGTTTATTTGGTGAACTTTCTTTACAAGCTGCAATTATTGTACCACTATCAATTTGGTTACCATTTTGACCTATATCAATTAGAGCTTGTTTAGTTTTTGGACCAAATTTTCCATCATCTTTTAAATCCATTTGATGTTTATCTTTTAAACATGCTTGGACTGTTTTAATTGTTTCGTTTTTACATCTATACCTAATTGGCATATTTTCAGAGCAAACATCAAATGCGGATGAGGTTCGTTTAGGTCTAGGTCTTGGTGATGGACTTGGTGATGGACTTGGTGTTCTTCTACCACCAGTTAATTCACTATCATCTATTTGCTCAACTAAGTTTTTTTTTTGAATCGACTCATTAATAAAAGTTACTTTAGAACCACTACAAGCAACTTTTTTACCTGTTGAAGTTCCGTCTGTTTTTTTAACTCTTCCATCAGAATATACTTGATATTGAGCACCTGAAGTACCCTTAATTAACATATATACATAATTGTTTGAATCAAGACGAACTTGTTGGTCAACATTACCTAATGATTGGAAAATACAAGGAAATGTGGTTTTAAACCAATTAATATTTTTTTGTTCTGTTTTGTCAAGAGATAATTTAGCCTCTTTATCTGTCCTATACTTCATTGCCATAAATGTCTCCATAAGTTCTGCAATTTCTTCATTATCTAATTCAGAAATTAGATCATCCGCAAATTGTTGTCCAAAGGTATCCTCATATTCTTTTTTAATATTACATAAATCATCAAAATTACCTTTTTTCATTTTTTCCGCTTGTGCTCTCCATAAAGAATCGTCAGTCCCACCAAAAACATAAAGTGTTTGATAGTTAAACGCTCTATTAAATGCTGCCGCAATTGATGCGGCATCTAAAGTGCCTTCAGACGCAGGACGAGAACTACAATTATTTAAAATTTTTTTAAGTGTTTGTGAACTTGTTTGTTCGTTAATTAATTTTTTAAATTTTTCTTTGTTTTCCGTCAGAGTATTTGAGGGGTCATATCCCATCATTAATTTTGCTCTTTCTAATGCTTCTTTCGGACTATATTTAGGTTGTTTCATAATCTTTTTTTATATAAATATATTGTTATTACCAAATTTGATTTGCGGAACCTCTTTTTATTCCCGTATTCCATTTTTCTCCTGATTTCATTAATGGGTTTGCTTTACCTCTAGTTAAAGGATATGAGTCAGCCCATTTTGGAACACTTCCTCCACCACCTCCCGAAGATGCGGTTGTTGTGGCTCCGGCATCTTGTTCATCAATCTCGTCTTTAAATTTACCACCAGAATGTTTATTAAAAAAATCTATTAAAAAATCTACATCTAAATTCATAGTAATAAATATTTTAGTAATTAAAAAAGTTTTATTATATTTGCACTATGAAAAATTTATATCTACTATTAATCTTATTTTTGTTCACTTCTTGTGAAAAATTTGTCCTTGAGACTAGTGATGTTACTTTAAGTGGTAAATATGTTGTTTCAAAACTTGATATTACCAGTGTTGACCAAAACCAATCAAGGGATTCTCTTTATCTTGTTGGTTCAACTTATGTTAACAAATTAATGGCCGACCCGTTTGACTCTATTGCCATTAATAGATTTTATCTTCATTTTGATTATTCAACAATAAGAATGAACCAGTTGGGAGTTAATCCCACGGGAAGAGATATTTGGGAATATGGTATTTCCCCAAATGAAATATTCTATCGAATTTTGGGAAACAATTCATATAATAGCGGATTCGTTCAATTTGATTATGTTGCGGCCGATAAGTCCGTAAGAACTTTAACTTTTTTAATTGAGGATGATGGATTTGAATCTCTTCAGTTAAAAAGTGCTGGTGCGTGGTTTAAAGGTAAAATGGGTGAAAAACAAGTGATGACTTTGTATCTTACAAGAGTAGGTCCTTAATATAATTCAGATTTTGGTAATGATTTTGGATTAACTTCATAGTATTCATTTAAAAATGAAGTAAGTTCTTCTTCATCCAACTCAACTATGTAATTTTTTTCCCAAAGTTCATCTTCGTCAATATCTTCGGTAATGTCATATTCTGTTTCAACTAAAAACCCATATTCTTCAACTATTGAGTAATCGATATTATCAGTTCTAATGGAATCATCTTCATCATCGATAGTTCTAAATGTGACTTCTAAGATGTTTGAGGTTGGGTTTAAAAAGTATGATACAATTTCTTTAATTTCCATGATTAAATGTTTTTATTATAAAATATCCGCTAATTCATTAAAAACCAATTTGGCATAAAAAAACCCTCAATAATGAGGGTTTTTTTTTTAATTAAATTTACCGATTCTATTAAACATTTCAGTAATTTTATTCTTTTGAGTGATAAATGATTCTTTCATATCAACATCAATTTCTGTCCAATCATTTTCGGAGTCATCTCCTTCAAAATCTCCACTATGTGTTGCAAATCCAAATTCATCTTCGGAGTCATCTCCTTCAAAATCTCCACTATGTGTTGCAAATCCAAATTCATCTTCTTCATCTAATTCACTTTCATATGAAAATTCTTGGTAAGGTCCACCTTTACCTGGCCCTCCACTATCGAAATCATATGCTCTTTTCATATCACCATATATTCCTTGAGA
>Ga0181350_1000030_pt1 | contig 40600 bp, 40 predicted proteins | sample Su13VDMM110DCMD_FD_130105 | JGI IMG/M metagenome (GOLD analysis project Ga0181350, IMG submission 130105) | Freshwater viral communities from Lake Michigan, USA - Su13.VD.MM110.DCM.D | ecosystem: Environmental > Aquatic > Freshwater > Lake | place: USA: Michigan | collected 2013-07-16
TAACAGTATCAGGTTTAGGAATTACACCGCAAACCTTTACGGCAGGTGGTTCAGCTAATACAGATTATTCACAAGCAATTACAGTTACACCTGTAACAAATGGACTTTTAACAATTACAATATCAGGACAAACTACTTCAACACTTGGAACAGGCAATTATTGGTTTAGTGGTATGTCTGTTAACCCTTTTATCGATTGGGCACAGTGGTATGGATTTGCCTACAACCCATCAAGTGCAACGCTAACGATTGACCCCGTTGTGGTATTATCTGAGTCAGCAGCAGAAGCATTAAGTGGAATTTCTTTAGCAAGCAATACTATTACAATATCTTCATCATTAACCTTAAGTAATGTTTATGATTGGCTTAAATGGTACGAGTCAACTAATAGACTTAACCCTATTATTACTTCAACAAACGGAGTGAACTTTATATCTACCGCAAACGTGTCAATTACAAGTGGCTCTTTGACAGGTGGCAATATAACAGCACCATCATTTACTTTAGTTTCAGCACCTACAAATATTGCATTAACAGGAAATGTTAATCAAGCTACTCCAACAAACTTAACAGGAGTAAGCATAACAGGAAACTTAACTTACAACACAAATACACCTATAACTGTTACCTTAACAAACTGCTCTATAAGTGGAACGATAAGCAATAGCGGAACTGCTACAATAACAGTTATTAATAATGGTTCTACAATAGGGGCTATTGGAACTAATATTACTCAACAGTTAACTGCTACATTATCAGTAACAATGCCTAGCGGAACTTTCGTTTATGTAGCAAATGAAATCGGAGTCCAGCAACTATACCAAGCATCAACAGGTTCTACTATTACATTAGACGTTACAGGTGGTACAGGAACTTGGGTATTAAAGTTAGCACAATTTGGAAAGATAAGTCAAAGCATCACATTTACTCCATCATCGGGCGGTACATTTGCTTTTTCTCCCACATTAGCAACAGACGCATTTGTTGTTGATGCACTAGCTAACGTAATAGCTTACACAGATTTAAATAGTACACAAAAGATATATGACTATGGAAGTTATTATGGAACTACGAATGGAACGCAAGGTATTTCAAACGGTGTATTATTAATTAAGGGATTTGGAACATTAACCGCTCCTTCAGGACTTATACTAAGTCCAAGTGCAGGTAGTTTGTTTTCTATTAGTAGTGGTATAGTTACAACAAAAACATCAGGATTATCGGAGTCTGTTACTATTCTAAGTAGCGGAAACTTTGCGCAGGGTTCAGCCACATTGTCTAATGATGTAATAATTAGAGCTAATAACTTGGATTCAGAAATTGTATTTATCGCAACAAGTATTACTCTATACCCTACTTCTTCAGACAGAGACACTAATACAAATGCTGGACCTACAAGTACAACGGGAATTATTAGATTTAAGTACGGATCTATAATTAGCGGTGTAACTATGAGCGGAGCGGCTTATTTAAGAGTTGATGCTGGAATTATTTTGTTTTCGGATATAATTATTATTCAGGGAAATAACATGCTAGATTATGGAACTATAGGGCAATTAACTATTTTAAATGCTAAAGTAGATGAATTACCATCAGACATTTGGAACTACACAGAAAGAACATTAAACCAAGCACTATTCAAATAATATGGAAGGGTATCTAATAATAATATCGGTTACATTTGCATCAATAACTATAGCTTACAAAATGTCAAAAAATTTAAAAGAAAATAAAAACGTAACGCCAATTATAAAGGTTTTTAATGAAAATGGAATTTCTTTTCCAGTAGGAGTACCTGGCGATATTAGCGTTAATAGTAGTCACGATATAAAAGAAACTATTAAGGTATATTTTAAAATAAAAGAAATAAAAAATGTTGATATTGATTTGTTTTCTAAAATATCTAACATTACTGATTGGTACAGTATAATAAAAAGTATTGTAAATAAAGAACCAATTATACAGCAAGACTATTCTTCATTAGGGAATATAAATTTATTAAACGAGGTTTTTATAGTATGTAATATTGAATCAATAAGTATAACTATAAAATTTGGCAAAGATTTAAAATTAACAATTATAAACAATTAAAACAATGAAAAAAACAAATTTATCAACTAGTAAAAACGTAAAAAAACAAAATGCTTCCTCAACAACAAATGAAGAAAATTCTAAAGCAATTAAGAACCCTAAAGGTAAACCAACGGGAAGGCCTCAATAGTTTATTAAAAATCGTTTCTGTTTTATTAATACTTTTTTCTGGGTATTTATGTGATTATATATACCCATTAGACGATGATAGTGCTTGGAAATTAATGCTAAATTTATATAGATTATCTTTTTTATTGTTAGTATTTACAGTAAAAAATGGTTTTATAAAAGAAATAACCATAGGATTATTAATCAATCATTATTTCGATAGTTATTTCGGTTTAAAAGACTGGTCTTTGAATGATAATATAACAGCGCTTTATGTAGTAATAATAACATTAATAAGAATTTATAAAAAATGGAAAATAATATATTAGAAAAACACTTATTAGAAAATAAAGTTGAAAAATCAATAAGTGCAGCTTACGACTCGGTTAGTTTAATTAATAAATTAAACTTACTTGAGGAATTATCTGATGATGATACAGATAGATTAAGTAGGAACAAGGAGCATATCAAAATAATGCTTAGTAAAGAGTGGTTTTATAATGCTTTAACTGAAGAGCAAAAAATAGAGTTATTTAATATTTAAAAAATCACTATCTTTGTAAAATGAAAACAGTAACAACAGAAGAATTAGAAAATTTAAAAGACTTAAGTCTTAAATTTAACGAAGCAAAAGTTTCAATCGCTGAAGCTGAATTAGCAAAGCATAAATTTTTTAGAGATTTAGATGCTTTATCTGCTCAATATAAAGAATTACAAGCTGTCTTGCTAGAGAAGTACGGAAACGTAAACATAAACTTACAAACAGGAGAGATCAATGACCAAGATTAGTGCATACCCAGAAATTACAATACCTACTATTGATGATCTATTGATAGGTACTGATGTTGAGAATCTAAATGCAACAAAAAACTTTAGCATCCAAGAGATTATTAATCTCGCTATTCCTTATAAGATATATAATGCTATACTTACTCAGTCTGGAACAAGCGCTCCAGTAGCTACAGTACTTCAAAATACTTTAGGAGGAAATGTAACATGGACATATGTTAATCTTGGAGCTTATAATGCAACTTTAACTGGAGCATTTATTGCTGGAAAAACAACAGTAACATGTTCGAATCTATGGGGTAATTTTTCAGTACAGCCTTATCCAAATTATGAAGAATCAACCTTTCCTAATTTTATTCAAATATTAAACATAGACTCTACGTCTGGTTCTCAAGTAAATGGAATAAATAAGGTAGTTATAGAAATTAAGGTGTATAACTAATGGATATTCGTAAAATATCAGTAGGTCCAGACTATAAGAATGCTATGAGTTATCTCCAGGGACAAGAGGTTCTTGGAGGTTCTCATAAGATACATCTAATATTCTTCAATGAATCTAAGTGTAGTTTTCAGGTATGGATAGAGAATGAATCTGATGAGACTATTCTATGGAAGGAATTTAATTCTAATATTCCAGTCTCTGTAGAGTACAATATAAACTTCTAAATGAAATCTCCTTACTGCTTCATCGTAAAACCATTAGATGGTAAGCGATATAATAATACTAAGAATATAGGTGGGATTGATTTAGTTGTGAGTACATCTCAAGAAGATCATACCGTATCTAATAGACTAGGTGTAGTTGAAAGTACACCAATAGGATATACTGGAGAGATACTCCCTGGAGATATACTTTTAGTACATCATAATGTATTTAAACTATATTATGATATGAAAGGAAATGAGAAGAGCGGAGCAAGTTATCTTAAGGATGATTTATTCATGGTAGATAATGAACAGTTCTTCATGTACTTCCACAATAATAAATGGAGTGCTCACTCTAAGTACTGCTTTGTAAAACCAATAAAGACAAGAAACTCTATTATTCATAAGAATACATTAGAGGAACCCTTAATTGGAACGATAGAGTACATAAATCAAGAGTTATTAGACCTAGGTCTAAGTATTGGAAATGAGATTTCGTTTGAGCCAAATAGTGAGTACCCATTTTACATAAATGACGAGAAACTATACAGGATGCTTACTAAAAATATTACATTAAAATGGAATTAAAGTCAATTAAAGAAAGAATTATTGCGGCTGGTTATAAGGCAGTAGACGAATTAATTAAAATTGCCGAAGACACTATAATAAGAGGTGGTGATGATGATTTGTCTGCTGATAAACTTAAGAATGCTGCCTCTACAAAACGCTTGGCAATAGAAGATGCCTTTCATATTCTAAATAGGATAGAGCTAGAGCAAGAAAAACTAATTGACGAATCCGTTGTAAAAACTGAACCTAAAGTACAAGGATTTGCAGAAAGAAGATCAAAATAGTATATATAGGATAGTACAAGACCATGTACCTAAGAGTGTTATTGTAGTAAAGAACAAGAGCAAGACTTGGGAGTACGGCTATAATGAGAAGTATGATATGGTGGTTATATCTAAGGATGGAACCATTGGAGATATTTATAGTATTAGTGGATTATTAATTGCACTACCATCAACCCCAGACGATGTTTATAAAAGAGACAATAAGAAAGAGAACCAGTATTGGCAACCATCTGAGTATCCAAGGGAGCTTAGTAATATCAAGACTATATTCAACTGGCATACTATGCCTAAGAATTTTAAGGATGAGTGGGTTGACTATATAGAGGGAGAGTTTGATAGAAGGGATCACGGATTTTTCTTTATGAATAATGGCGTTAAAACTTATATCACAGGATCTCATTATATGTACCTACAGTGGACCAAGATTGATGTTGGATTACCAGACTACCGAGAGGCAAACAGGATATACTTTATATTTTGGGAAGCATGTAAGGCTGATAATCGTTCATTTGGTATGGTGTATCTAAAGATTAGACGTTCTGGATTCTCGTTTATGGGATCTAATGAGTTATCTAATACTGGAACACTTGCTAAAGATGCAAGGCTTGGAATCCTATCAAAGACTGGTAATGATGCTAAGACAATGTTTACCAACAAGGTGGTTCCTATTATTAGCAACTACCCATTCTTCTTCAAGCCTATCCAGGATGGTATGGATAAACCAAAGACAGAACTTGCATTTAGAGTTCCTGCGGCTAAAATTACCAAGAAGAATATGTACGAAAGTGCAGATTCTGATATAAGAGGTCTTGACACTACAATTGACTGGAAGAACACGGCTGACAATAGTTATGATGGTGAGAAATTATTATTACTCGTACATGACGAGAGTGGTAAATGGATTAAGCCAGATAACATCTTAAATAACTGGCGTGTAACAAAGACTTGTCTTAGATTAGGTTCTAAGATTATTGGAAAGTGTATGATGGGTTCAACACCTAATTCACTTGAAAAGGGAGGGGCTAACTTCAAAAAATTATACGAGGAATCAAATGTAAGTACGCGTAATGCTAATGGTCAGACAAAATCTGGTATGTACTCTCTCTATATACCAATGGAGTGGAACTTTGAGGGATATATAGACAGGTATGGAATGCCAGTATTCAGAAAGCCAGAAAAACCAGTACTTGGTATTGACGGACAGATGATCTCTAATGGTGCCATTGACTATTGGGAGAATGAGGTTGCTTCATTAAAGAGTGATGCTGATGCACTTAACGAGTTCTATAGACAGTTCTCAAGAACAGAGTCTCATGCCTTTAGAGATGAGAGTAAGTCGTCAATATTCAACTTAACAAAGATATATCAGCAAATCGACTATAATGACTCTTTAATTAAGGATAGAGTACTTACGAGAGGTTCGTTCAGCTGGTTAAATGGAGAGAAGGACACCAAGGTGGTATGGACTCCAGATCCAAGGGGCAGGTTTAACGTATCGTGGATTCCAGAAAAAGATTTACAGAATAGAGTTACGTATAAAAACGGAATGAAGTATCCAGGGAATGACCATATCGGAGCGTTCGGATGTGACCCTTACGATATATCTGGAACAGTTGGCGGTGGAGGTTCAAACGGTTCACTGCACGGACTCACTAAGTTCAATATGGATAATGCACCGAGCAATCAATTCTTTTTAGAGTACATTGCAAGGCCACAGACTGCAGAGATATTCTTTGAAGAAGTTTTGATGGCGTGTGTATTCTATGGCATGCCTATCTTGGTTGAGAACAATAAGCCTAGGCTACTATATCATTTCAAGAATAGAGGCTATAGAGGATTTTCTATGAACAGGCCAGATAAGCACTATAACAACCTTTCTAAGACAGAAAAAGAGCTTGGAGGTATTCCTAACTCTTCTGAAGATGTTAAGCAGTCTCACGCGTCTGCGATTGAGTCATATATTGAGAAGTATGTAGGATTAGACTTGGAAGGTACGTATAGAGATTCTGATGAGATGGGTTCAATGTACTTCACACGAACAATTAACGAATGGTCAAGGTTTGACATAAACAATAGAACAAAGTTTGATGCTGCAATTAGCTCAGGATTAGCTATAATGGCTAATCAAAAAAATGTGTATGCACAAGTCAAAAAAGAATCGAAAATTATCTTTAACTTTGCAAAGTATAATAATAGCGGAACACATAGCGAAATAATAAGATAAATGAAGGACGTAAATATTAAGATTAATCCAATTAGCTTTCCAGACCAATTTGCTACTGATAAGGAAAAAGAATCTATTGAATATGGATTGCAGATAGGGCAAAGTATTCAATATGAGTGGTTTAAGAAGGACAGTCATGGATGTAGATTTTATGATCAACGTTCTAATTTTCATAAATTACGTCTATACGCTCGTGGAGAACAATCAGTTGGAAAATATAAGAATGAACTATCTGTTGATGGTGATTTAAGTCACTTAAACTTAGACTGGACTCCTGTTCCTATTATACCTAAATTCCTTGACATTGTAGTTAACGGAATGACTGACAGAATGTTTAAAGTTAAGGCGTATGCACAAGATGCTATGTCTACTGATAAACGAAATAGATTTCAACAGGCAGTTCAGACCGATATGGCTGCAAAGGATTTACTTCTTCAAGTAAAAAGTCAGTTTGGAATCGATGCGTTTGATACGCCTCCAGAAGAACTTCCAGAAACAGATGATGAACTTTCATTGTTCATGCAGATAAACTACAAGCCTGCTATTGAAATAGCTGAAGAACAAGCAATTAACACAATTTTTGACGATAATAAGTATAACGATATTCGTAAGAGTGTCGATTTAGATATTGCTACATTAGGAATAGGTATGGCTAAGCACATGTTCTTACCTGGTGATGGAGTTAGAATCGAGTATGTGGATCCAGCAAATGTTATCTATAGCTATACAGAGAACCCATACTTTAACGATTGTTTCTATTGGGGAGAGGTTAAGACAGTTCATACGACTGAACTTATGAAGATTGATCCAACGCTGACATTAGACCAGTTAGGGGAGATATCTAAATATGGAGAGTCTTGGAATAGTCAGTACGGATTATCTCAGTTAAATAATAGTTTATTTAGTAGAGATTCTGCTACATTGCTTTATTTTAACTATAAGACTACCAAGAGAATTGTATACAAGAAAAAGAAATTAGAGAACGGTAGTGAGAAAATGATACCAAAGGACGACACGTTCAATCCACCACAAGAGATGATGGACGAAGGAAACTTCGAGAAAATTGAGAAGGTTATCGATGTTTGGTATGATGGAATTATGGTTGCTGGTACAAATATTATGTTGAAATGGGAGTTATCTAAGAATATGGTACGTCCTAAATCAGCTACACAACATGCTATTCCTAACTATGTAGCAGTTGCTCCAAGAATGTATAAGGGAGCTATCGAGTCATTAGTTAAAAGAATGATTCCATTTGCTGATTTGATTCAAGTAATTCATCTTAAGATGCAGCAAGTATTGGCTAGAGTAGTACCTGATGGGGTATTTATAGATGCCGATGGTATTAACGAGGTAGATTTAGGAACTGGAGCAGCATATAATCCAGAGGACGCGTTAAGATTATACTTCCAAACTGGTAGTGTGATTGGTAGAAGCTATACTGGTGATGGTGAATTTAATAATGCAAGGATCCCTATCTCTGAGTTAGGAACAAATAGCGGACAAGCTAAACTACAGAGTTTAATTGGAAGTTACAATCATTATATGGGTATGATTAGAGATGTTACTGGTCTTAATGAGGCTCGTGATGGTTCTACTCCAAACCCAGACGCATTAGTTGGTGTTCAGAAATTAGCCGCACTAAACTCAAACACAGCAACAAGACACATACTAGAGTCTAGTTTATATGTTACACGTTCATTATCTGAGGCAATTTCTTATAGAGTTGCAGATATTTTAGAATATTCTGACTTTAAGGAAGAGTTTATAAATCAAATAGGAAAATACAGTGTTGGTATCTTAGAAGATATTAAGGACTTATACATCTATGACTTCGGTATATTTATTGAAGTGTCACCTGATGAGGAAGAGAAGGCTCAACTAGAGCAAAATATTCAGATATCATTATCTCGTGATTCTATCTTATTAGAAGATGCTATTGATATTAGAGAGATGAGAAACCTTAAGTTAGCTAATCAGTTGCTTAAACTTAAAAGAAAGAAGAGAGAAGAGTTAAAACAAAAACAAGCTCAAGAGACTCAACAAATGCAAGGTCAAATGCAACAGCAATCACAACAGTTAGCAGCTCAGGTGGCTATGCAACAGATTCAAGCTGAGACACAATCTAAGTTACAGGTTAAGCAGGCGGAGTCAGCATTTGACATTCAAAAGATGCAGAGCGAGGTTCAAGCTAAGATGCAGCTTATGGAACTTGAGTTTAACTACAGTATGCAGCTTAAAGGTGTTGAGGTTCAGACAACTAATTCTAAAGAGGAGATGAAAGAAGATGCTAAGGATAAACGTATTAGCTTACAAAATACACAACAATCAAAACTGATAGATCAACGTAAGAATAATTTACCACCCGTAGATTTTGAATCTACTAATGATAACTTAGACTCGTTTGATTTATCACAATTCGGACCAAGATAATGATAAATAAATTAGGAGTAGAGAACTCATTGTGGAATAATATTCGTGCAAATAAAGGATCTGGAAAGAAACCTACAGCGGAAATGCTTAAACAAGAACGTAAAATAAATGGCAAAAACAGCAGCATGGCAAAGAGCCGAGGGAAAAAGTAAGACAGGTGGTTTAAATGCTAAAGGTGTTGCTTCATACAGAAAAGAAAACCCTGGATCAAAGCTACAAACAGCCGTTACGACAGCTCCTTCTAAATTAAAACCTGGAAGTAAAGATGCTAAACGAAGAGCATCATTCTGTTCTAGAATGTCTGGGATGCCAGGTCCAATGAAGAAACCTAATGGAGAACCTACTAGAAAGAAGCTAGCTTTGGACAAGTGGAACTGCTAAATAACATATAAAATTAATACTTAACTTTGCAAAAAAAATAAGATATGGCACAAGTACCTAGTGGAACTAGATTTATAGGAATAGCAACGTCAGTTGATTTGGTTGAAAGAAAATCTTCTGTACTTAATTCACAAACACAACCTTTTACAATAGAAGACATTGGAGATACTGTTGGATCTACTGCAAGTACAAAAGGACTTGTAGGTTCTACTGCTTCGGCTCCTTTTAGTGTATTAGAATATGACATAAATACAGTTACAGGTAACTCTGGAGATACGGTTATACTTCCATTAAATGCTCCTATAGGTAAAGTAGTTTCAGTTACTTCTAATTTAAGTCCGCTTAATATTAAGGCGTATAATCAAGGATCAACTATAGTTGTAAATAACTCATCAAGTAATACAAATAATTATCAGTTACTTAGTTTTGACACCGTAAAATTTATATCTTTAGGATCTGATTTTTGGGTAGCAGAAATTGTATCAGGTACAAACATTACTTATAACGGTAAAAAAATAGGAACTACTTTCGGTTATGTTATTGTAGATACTATTAATAACGCTACAGTAATTGCTTTATCTGCAAGTAGTTTAAATACAACTTATCCAAACACATTGTACCCTTTAGGAACAAAGATTATATGTCCCAATATAGGTTTGATGTATATAAAAATATCAGTGAACGGTTGGGTGTCAACACCTATTACAGCTGTAGTATAATAAAATTAAAATTAAAATTAAATTAAATGGAAAATTTCACAGTAAAAGAAGTGGGTGCTGTTGAACAAAAGTCAGTACAAGAAATTGAACAACAACTTTTAGACAATCACGAAGAAAGTTTACAACAACAACAACAGGTAGTAGTGCCTGAAGTTGTAATTGAGGAAGAGGCTCCTAAGGAGTACGGAGACTCAGATGTTCTTTCTTATATTAAGAATCGATATAATAAAGAAGTTAACTCTATTGACGAGTTGCTTCAAAAAAGAGAAGAGGCAGAAGAGTTACCTGGTGACGTATCTGCATACTTCAAGTATAAAAAAGAGACTGGAAGAGGTATCGAAGATTTTGCTAAGTTAAGTAGAGATTTTGATAGTTTAAATCCAGATCAATTATTAGCAGAGTACTACTCTCAGACAGAAGAAGATTTAGACCAAGATGATATCGCGTATATGATTGAGGATAAGTTTGCTTATGATGAGGATCTTGATGAACCAAAGGACATTAAGAAGAAGGAGATTGCTAAGAAAAAAGAGCTTGCTAAAGCAAAGAAATTTTTTGAGGATTCAAAAGAAGCGTATAAAATACCTGTCGAGTCGAAAGGTGGTTTAGTTTCAGATGATGAGAAAGAATCTTACGATGCTTACAAGAAATATGTTCAAGAATCACAGACCTATCAGCAAGAGAGTTCTAGAAAATCTGAATATTTTCAAAAAAAGACTGAAGAAATTTTTTCCAATGAGTTCAAAGGTTTTGAGTTCAATGTTGGAGATAAGAGTATAACGTTTTTACCTGGAGATGTCATAGAATTAAAGAATGCTCAATCAGATGTTACAAACTTCATATCTAAACACTTAGATGCGAATGGATTAATATCAGATGCTAAGGGTTATCATCGTTCATTAGCAGCAGCTATGAATCCTGAGAAAATGGCTAAGTTCTTTTATGAGCAAGGCAAGACTGACGCGTTATTAGATAGCACGAGAAAAATTAAGAATATAGATATGGAAATACGTAATGTACCACAGTCTAGCAGTCAATCAGGTTTTAAAGTTACAGCTTCAGATAGTGATAGTGGTAGAGGACTAAAAATTAGAAGTTATAAACAATAAAAAACAAAGACTATGTCAGTATTGCCAACACCTGGGTTTTCATTAACCCCATCGGCTGAAAGAAAAACTCTTTCAACCAATTATATTACAGATTTCAACTTCTTGAACCAGTATCTTCCTGATACTTACGAGAAAGAATTTGAACGTTACGGAAATCGCTCAGTTGCATCTTTCTTAAGAGCAGTTGGAGCTGAAATGCCATCTAACTCTGACCTTATCAAATGGGCAGAACAAGGTCGTTTACACACTAAATATGTAAACTGTGACTCTAACTCAGCTGCTGGTTCCGATACAGCTACTTTTACCGTTCTTGATACTGTAGCTGGACAAATTGCTTTTAGAGTAGGTCAAACTGTTTTCTTATCTGATAATGCTGTTGCAGCTAACTCTAACAAAGCTATCATTACAGCTGTAGACTATACTGCTGATACATTTACTGTTGCTTATTATGAAGGTGGTGGACAAACATTTGGTACTACTGCTGTAATTACTGCATTTGTTTATGGTTCTGAATTTAAAAAAGGAACTGAAGGAATGCAAGAATCTCTTGAGTCAGTTGATGATATCTTCGAGAATAGCCCAATTATCATCAAAGATAAATATGCAGTATCTGGTTCAGATATGGCACAAATTGGATGGGTAGAAGTTACTACTGAAAACGGAGCTACTGGATACTTATGGTACATTAAATCAGAGCATGAAACTCGTTTACGTTTTGATGACTACTTAGAAATGAGTATGATTGAAGCGGTTCCTGCTGAAACTGGATCTGGAGCTATTGCTGCTGGTGGAGCTGTTGGTAACAAAGGTTCTGAAGGTCTTTTCTATTCTATCAACGATAGAGGAAACGTTTGGGGAGGTGGTAACCCAGTTGCCTTAGCTGACTTTGACGCTATTATCCAAAGACTTGACAAACAAGGAGCTATCGAAGAGAATGTATTGTTCTTGAATCGTCAGTTCTCTTTTGATGTTGATGATATGTTAGGAGCACAATCTTCTAATGCTGCAGGTGGAGTTTCTTACGGTTTATTTGATAACGATAGAGATATGTCATTGAACTTAGGTTTCACAGGTTTCCGTAGAGGTTATGATTTCTACAAAACTGACTGGAAATACTTAAACGATGCTACATTAAGAGGTGGTATTGTAGGTGGTTCTGTTAATGGAGTATTAGTACCTGCTGGTTCTACTACAGTTTATGACCAAGTTCTTGGTAAAAACGCTAAACGTCCATTCTTACACGTACGTTACAGAGCTTCTGAAACTGAAGACAGACGTTACAAAACTTGGATCACTGGTTCTGCTGGTGGAGCTTCTACTTCTAGCTTAGATGCTATGGAAGTTCACTTCTTATCTGAAAGAGCTTTATGTACTTTAGGTGCAAACAACTTCTTCATCTTTGAAGCATAATTAATACCTTAACAGGGGAGTAAAATCCCCTGTTATTTTTTTTTAAATAACTTAAATCTTATAAAATGAAAAATGAATTAACGGATAAAGTGTATATCCTAAAGAAAAAAAATACGCCACTTACTTATATGTTGGCATCAAGAAACACCCATAGAGCTGCATTATTGTATTTCGATGGTACTTCACAAAGAGCATTAAGATATGCAAGAAATCAAAAGAGTCCATTTGAGGACGAACAAGATGGAAATGCTATTTTAGAACCTATTATCTTTGTAGACGGAGCGTTAAGTGTTACTAAAAATAATCCAGTTTTACAAAAATTCTTAGAAATTCATCCATCTAATGGTAGTGTTTTTGAAGAAGTGAATACTGAAAAAGATGCAAATTCTGATGTAGAAAAATTATCAAGTGAATTAGATGCTCAGATTGTAGCAAGAGATTTAAGTATAGACTTACTTGAAGCTGTAGCTCGTGTATTATTAGGTTCAAAAATTGAGAAGATGTCTACTGCTGAATTAAAACGTGATGTTTTAGTTTACTCAAGAAATAATCCTATTGACTTTTTAGAGATGTTGAACGATCCAATGCTTCAACTTCAAAATACTTGTGCTAAATTCTTTGAACACGACTTGCTTAGATTAAAAAATAAAGGTAGAGATATTTATTTCAACTTATCTGCTAATAAAAAGAAATTACTTACCGTACCATTCGGAGAAAATCATATTTACATATTAGCGTCTTATCTTCAGACAGATGAGGGACTAGAGGTCTTACGACTACTAGAGAATCACGTTAAATAAATTAATAAGCACCCTAAAAAATAGGGTGCTTTTTTTTAGTATCTTTGTAAAAAGTTTTATAAATGATAAATTCGGTTAGAAACACTGTATTGTCTGTGATTAATAAGAATAATTTTGGGTATATTACACCTGATGATTTTAACTTATATGCGAAACAGGCTCAGTTAGATATATTTGAGAACTACTTTTACCAGTACAATAATTGGGTAGTTAAGCAGAATGCTAGAATGTCTGGAAGTGGATATTCTGATATAGTAAAATCATTAGAAGAAACGATTGATATTTTTTCAACAACTGCTACATTGGCGTATGATTTACCATCTGGAACATTTGATATACCTACTGATTATTACTACTTAAATTCTATTAGATATAATAATACAAAGGAGATAGACAGAGTTACTCAAGACAAGTTGATGTACTTATTATCATCAAATCTTACAAATCCGTCTACTATGTTTCCTGTGTACTCTATGGAGGGATCTTCATTGACAATATACCCAAGCACCATTGATTCATTGGTAAAGGCTCAGTATGTTAGAATGCCGAAGGATCCTAAGTGGACTTACTTTGAAGGTCTTATAGGAGGTGCTCCATTATTTAATCAATCAGATCCTCTTTATCAAGACTTTGAAATACCGTACTCTGATGAACCATTATTGATAGCTAAAATACTACAATACGCTGGTGTATCTATTAGAGAGTCTGATGTATATAACTTTGCTACTTCAGAAGAAACCACTAACAAACAAACAGAGGGATAATATGGCTTACTTAAACGGTTATCAATACTATGAAAATTCTGGTAATAATCCTGAGAATGAAAACTGGGGTTCTTATCAATATATATCATTATCTGATTTAGTAAATAACTTCATGTTGATGTATGTTGGAAACGATAAATTAATAAACAACGTTAGTAAATACAATATTTTATTTCATGCTAAGCGTGGTATTCAAGAGATAAATTATGATGCGTTAAAGGAAATAAAGATTCTTGAGATAAGTATTTGTGATGATTTAAAATTTGTACTTCCAAACAATTATGTTAACTATGTTAGAATGTCTTTATACAAGAATGGAATACTTAGACCTCTTTCTGAAAATATACAGGCGAATTATAGTAATAGTTATTTACAAGATAATAACTGTAGAGTATTATTTGACCAGGATGGTGATGTTTTAGAGGGAACATCTATATTAGACTATGATAGAATCAATGACCAAGTAAGAACAATATATCTAGGAGAGGGTAAATTCTCTGGTAGAGAGGGATATAATATTGACGGAAGATGGTATTTTGACTATAATGTTGGTTCTCGCTTTGGTTTAAATACAGAGACAGCAAATTCAAATCCTACATACAGAATTGACAAGCAATCAGGGGTAATTAATTTTAGTTCTGGAATGGCTGGTGAGCTATGTATTTTAGAGTATATATCTGACGGAATGGAAGGTGGAGATGATTCTGAGGTTCAGGTAAATAAACTTGCTGAAGAGTTTATGTACGCATATATGAAGTACGCGGTATTAAATAACAAAACAGGAGTTCAAGAATATGTCGTACAACGTGCTAAGAAGGATAAAACAGCTCTTTTAAGGAATGCAAAAATAAGATTGAGCAATATGCATCCTGGAAGATTATTGATGAATCTGAGAGGTAAAGACAAATGGATAAAATAATATGGCAAACGTTGAGGTAAACTTCTTAGCTGGAAAAATGAATAAAGATTTTGACGAGAGGATTGTTCCTCCTGGTCAATATATCGACGCATTAAATATTAGAATTGGATCTACTGAATTTAATAGCGTAGGAGCTATTGAAAACTCAAAGGGAAATACTAGACTAACAAACATAGAGTATAATGGAAGTGTTTTAAGTGAAAATGCTAAATGTATTGGTGTTTTTGAGGATGGAGTTAATGAAACTATATATTGGTTTATATGTGATCCAAATAATGTGGATTTAATATTGTCTTATAATACGAATAACGGAATCATAAAATACCACGTTATATCTACATCTGTATTAAACTTTGATCAACAATACCTTATAAATGCCATAAATAAAGTTGATAACTTATTATTTTGGACTGATAATCTTAATCCTCCAAGAAAAATAAATATAAATAGAAATTATCCTAATCCAGTAATGGGAGTAGATTCTATTGATGAATCTGATATATCTGTTATTGTAGCTCCTCCAACTGAGGCTCCTACCATATTATTATCAAATACTCCTGGTGAGGAAAACTATATGATAGAAAGATTTATATCATTTGCTTATAGATATAAATACAAGGATAATGAATATAGTGCATTATCTCAATTTAGTGAGATATCATTTGAACCAGGTACTTTTGAATTAGACTACTCTACATACACTAACAAGTCTATGCAGAATATATTTAATACTGTAAATGTTGGATTTAATACTGGAGATCATAATGTTATTGGGATTGATGTATGTTTTAAATTATCCGATTCTAATATTATAAATGTTATTGAAAGATATGATAGAGAAGAACAAGGATGGTTATTGGATAATGATACTAAATATATAGATTTTAATAATAGAAAAATATATACTGTTCTTACAGAAAGCGAATTGCTTAGATTATATGATAACGTACCTATAGCTGCTAAGTCACAGACTATTATGGGTAATAGACTTATATATGGAAATTATGTAGACGGATATGATATTGATACTACATTAGATTACAGTTTAAATGTAATAAATGAAACTATAGGATATTTAGAATTACCATATGAAATAACAAATGGTATTCAATATACAATTGATCCAGATAATATTATTATATCTGAAAACTCTGCTGTTTCAGTAGATTTAACTGGAGTTGAATTAGTTGAGGGTTCATTATTCTCAATGACATTTAGTTTGTTACACGAGAAATTCTCTGGATATGCTAACTATGATAATCCTCCTACAAAACCAGCACCTCAGAATGAATTTGAAAATAACTTTGTATTTACATTAAGAAGAAATTATACAAGTGTGTATGATTTAGCAACAAGTGATGAATTTGTAAATGCTATATATACACATAAGCCATACGCTGATAGTTGTGATGGATTTTCAGTAACCGACCAATTTAATTGCTCTATAGTGGCTAAAGGGGCGTATCCTCCATTTGGTGCTTGGCAAGATATTGCTAGTGGTATTACTGGTATTGATGGTGGATTTACAATAACATCATCTCCTGGAAGTAATATAATACAAGTTCAAGTACCAGCTGTTAAATTTCAGGTTGAGAATCCTGATAATGTTGGAACATATTTTTATGCTTATGAATACTTTAATAATTCAACATTTTCATCTGCATTTTCAAAGATAGGATCTAGAAGAAGTCTTCATAGCAATAGAGATTATGAGGTTGGTGTCGTATATATGGATAATTATTTAAGAAGTTCTACGGCACTTGTAAATACTATGAATACTGTATTTATTCCAGCATCTGCATCAGAAACTAAGAATTATATTGTAGCAACTGTAAATAATTTAGCCCCTTCTTGGGCTACAAGATATAAATTTGTTTTAAAGCCGTCTAATAGTAATTATCAGATAGTATATTCAAATCAATTCTATGTCGAAGAAACTGGACTAACTTGGTTTAAATTAGAGGGAGATAATAGAAGTAAGGTTCAAGAAAATTCTACTCTTATAGTAAAGTCAGATACGAATGGTGTATTAAATAGTTTAATAAAAACAAAGGTATTAGAACTTAAGGCTCAGCCTGTAGATTTTATTACTGGAAATGTTAATGATGGTGGGGTTCTTATAAAGGAACCTGCTGGTATGTACATGGCATTAAAAGCATCTAATTTTGCTGCAGAATACAAACCTAATAGTTATATTGATTTTGGAGAAAAACAGACTGGAATGACTACTATATATCCTTGTAGTATTGATAACCCTAATTATGTGGTTACAGTTCCTCCAACACCAGGCCCGTTAAATCAACCTTATATTCCTTATGATGTTCCTGCTGGTAGTAGAATACATATTCGTATTAGTTTAGATAGAAATGGTAGAGGTAGTTCTTGTGGATCATCTCACTACTTATTTGATAAAACATTTACCTCATCTCAAGATTATAATAATTTATTTGATTTCGTTCAAGGAGATAATGTAGATTTTGGTTCAGGAACTTATAGTGGAGGAGAAGATCCTAATGCAAATGATCAAGATCATACACTAGAAATATTTGATCCTAATTGCATAAGCATAACCAACAATTGTCATCTACCATTTATACAAGGAACCAATCGGTACCAATTTCAAGAAGATGTAGATACTGGTGAGTTATATTTAGTAGTGACTACTGGTACTCCAAGTTGTGGTGATCCAAATCCTAAGTACTCAAGAACATCAATACATATAGAGGTACAAAGAGCTGTGTCTTTAATGGTCTTTGAAACAGAGGCTGAAGATTCTGACGGAGAGATATACTATGAAGGAAGCGATAGCTTCCCTATTGTAGATAGATTTCACATGAGTGGAACTCAGGATGGAGATCAGTCTCAGACATCTTTGCTTCCAGCAATAGTTAATCTTAACTTCTTTAACTGTTTTACCTTTGGTAATGGTGTTGAGAGTTACAAGATAAATGACTCTATAGTTGGTGCTCCTTTCTATTTAGGAAGCAGAGTTACTGCTGTATCTCAAGAAGAATTTAAAAAAGCCAATAGGTATGCTGGACTTACCTATAGTGGAATATATAATGCTGAGACAAATATAAATAAACTTAATGAATTTAATCTTGCACTTTCTAATTTTAAAGATTGTGAGAAGTCATTTGGTCCAATCAATAAATTATATGCTCGTAAAACCGATATATTGGTATTACAAGAAGATAAAATATCATACGTATTAGCTGGTAAGAATTTACTTTCTGATGCTGCCGCTGGAGGTGCTATTACATCTATACCTGAAGTTCTTGGAACTCAAATTGCAAGAATTGAAGATTATGGAATTAGTAATAATCCAGAGAGTTTTGCAGTTCGTGGAGGTGAGATATTCTTTACAGATGTTAAACGTACTGCTGTATTAAATTTAAAGGGAGGATCGGCTCAGTCAGATCAGCTTGATGTGTCCTCTAATTATGGACTAAAGAACTGGTTTAGAGGTGAGTTTAAAGATACTATAGGTAATCAAAAATTAGGTGGATTCGATCCTTATATGAATGAGTATGTATTAGCATTAAATGACAATAGTCTTCCTCGTCCACAAGATATATATAATTGTGGGGTTACAATATCTCAACAACTATTTACTGGATCTTATCAGTTCACGTTAGAACTTATTGACTCTATTGGAGAGGTTGATCTTGACTATTCTGTAACACAAGGAGAAGTTAATATAACTGTTATATATGATGGTGTAGAGGTTATTAATGAATTGGTTGACGGAAATGGAACTCTTTTATTTAATAAAGACTCCGTATTTCCAATAACGGCAACGGTTATTATTGATTGTGAAGTAGAGTCTTCATACATATTAACTCCAAACTGTCCTGTATCTGAAGAGATAACAGTGGTTAGAGTGGTAATAAATTCAGCTGGAAGTGTTGATCAAACCATACACAACAATTATAACTGGACATTAGGAACATTTATTAGTGCTTATAATTCTGATTTTATTACTATGGAATCTGATGGAATATCTCTATACGATTCTGATACTGCTATGAACTCTGTAGGAGTTATTCCAGCTATAGGAAGTACTATATCTATAGATTCAACAAAACTAACTGGAGATACATTTGTATTCGAAGAAGGTGTTAATTCATTTAAGTACTTAGTTTCAGATACTTTATATACAGAGTTAGATATTCCTACTTTATTGTTTGAATCTACCGAGGCTACTCCTACATTAAATCCTTCTACTGGAAAATACGAGTCTTCATTTGTATATAATAATCCAGATCTTAAGCAGTACTTATATATGATATGGGATTATACTCAGTCTCATGAGATATACTTGAACTATAATGCATTTTCTGCTTTAGATTCTTGTTGTAATTTTACTGGTAATATATTTTATTTAGATGCCCCATTATTTACTAATGCATTATCTGTATATACTGATTCATTATTAACTACTAAAGCACCAGATGGTTACTATAGTATAGGTGGCTACTATAGAAGACAATTAGATGGAATGTTATTGGCATATACAGTATGTCCATCTTGTCCTCCGCCTCCAGCATATTATAATATACATATAAGTAATAGCACACCAGCACTTTCTTGCGGTAGCCCAAGCATTCCATCTACATATCCGTTAAGTGTATACGTAGTTTATTTACCTATACATATTGGAGATATAGTTTATAACGATGCTTCACTAACTACTGCATTTAATGGAGATGGAACTTATTATTGGTCTTCAATAGCAACAGCATATCAGATTGACATTAATGGAGTAGTTACTAATATAATAGATTGTTTAATAGACGCAGTATAAATGGAAAAAACATTATCATATAGCGAGGCTGCTCAAGGATGGACATCATTCTTTTCTTACATACCAGAGATGATGATTGGTATGAACTCTTACTTTTATTCGTTTAAAGGTGGTAACTTATACCGTCATAATACCAATGAACGTAGAAATAACTTCTATGGAAACGATTATCCTTCTAAAGTTACTAGTGTATTCAATATAAATTCAAACGTGGTTAAGAATTTTAATACTATAATATTAAATAGTGATGATTCTTGGAGTGCTAATGTACTTACTGATCTTTCTACTGGATATATAGACTCTTCTTACTTTGATTTTAAGGAGGGTGATTTTTTTGCATATATTAGAAGTGAAGTTCAAACTCAAGATTTAAACCTTAGATCTACTCAAGGAATTGGTAAACCTATATCTATAAATAGTACTAACCCTGCCGCTGTGATTTTAGAGTTTAGCTATAATCTTGGTAGTATCATAACTATCGGTTCAAATGCATATAAGAATAATTCTGGAACCCCTCTAAAATTAGGTAAGATAGTAAATAAAGGAGATAAAACGATAACAATAAACACAACTGGTGGTGGTAGTATACCTTTAGTTTCTGATTTTATATTCTATTTCCAAAACGCAGTAGCTGAATCTTATGGTGTTCGTGGATACTATATGGAGTTTGAACTAATAAATGATAATATTGAAAGGGTTGAGTTATTCTCTGTAGGAAGTAGTATATTCAAAAGTTACCCTTAAATTTACTATCTTTGCAGTATGCATGAATGTAGGTTAGAGAACAAGGATAGATACTACGAAACATTAGTAGAATGGTGGACTAAATGGAATTTTCCAGTATTAGATAAGTCATCACTTCCAGAAAGAATATTCGTAGTAAGTGCAGAAGGAGTTGATTTATATGCAGTTCCAGTATATGCAAGCGATTGTACTTGGTGTATGATTGGATTTGTAACTGGAAATAAAGATGCAGATAAGAAATATAGAAAGAATGCTCTTAACTTTTTGCTTTATAACACAGAGCAATATATGAAAAGCATAGGATACGAACTTATTATGACGGTAAGTAGTAATCCAGTTTTAAAGAAATTATTTGAAGATGCAAATTACATGTCATCTTCTAAAAACATTGTTGAATATATAAAAAAGATATAGTATGGGAGCAGAAGCAGGAACACAGGCTGGTGGTAGTCAAGCGTTAGGAGGTATAGCTGGAGCAGCATCAGCAGCAACTCCATTCATTGGAATGGGACTTTCTGCAATTAATATGGTTGGAGATTTAGTTCAGGCTGGTAAACAAGCTGATATGCAGAAGTCAGCTGAGAGAGCTGCTAGAGATGCAGCCGCTAAAGAAGAACAATTGAGAAGTCAAAACTTTTTTGATGCCCTACAAGTACCTATGGGAGCTTATGACAGAGCAGCAAGAGAGACTACTGCTCAGGTAGGTCAAGCAGTATCAGCATTGCAAGAGGGAGATTCTAGACAATTAGCTGGAGGACTCGGTAAGGTTGCTGCTGCTGGTATTGCAGGAGAGGCAGCTACAAGAGATGCAGCCGCACAAGACCTATATCAGTTAGGTGCAGCACAGGCACAGGCTGGAATGAATGTTAACCAAGATCTAGCCAAACTAGAAGCTCAAAGATTAGCAGGAGCTCAGGCTGCTGCAGCTTCAGCAAATGCTGCTAAACTAGGTCTACAACAAGGTGCCGCTATGGCAGGTTCTGGATTAATAAACCAAGGCCTTGCAATGGTTCCTTCATTTGGAATGGATGCACAGCCTACTGGACCTAATCCTAATTATCAATCTCCAATAAGTCAAAGATTTGAAGGTAATCCTGGAGCTAGTTGGCAAGCTGCTTTTTCTACCCCAGTAACTACTGGTAATTATGCTTGGGCTCCAAAATAAATATAAATAAATAAATTATGCCAGAATATAGAGGATATGTCAATCCAGCCGATGTAAAGGCAACACCTACGTTTGATTGGGGAACAGTCATAAAAGATGTTCAGAAATCATTGTACGATAGTGAAGCTACTCGTCAGGCTAATAGAGATAAACTAGAGAAAGACACTAATGATACCCTTACTTCTATAAGTAAGGTAACTCTTGGTAAGGATGAGGCTTTAAATACCAAACTTACTGATGCTGCTTATAATTTTAAAGGAGCCGTTGGAAATTATGCTAAACTAGTTCGAGAAGGTAAGGCTTCTCAGAAAGATTTTAACATGTTCAACCAGAACGCAATGGATACCTTCACTCAGATTGATGCTGTAGGTAAAAATGCTAAGGTAGCATACGACACATATATTGCAGAAAGCAAGGCTGGTAATTTATCTGCTGCCTCTGACTATATGGCACAAACATTAGGACTTGCCGCTTCTTTAAAGGATAAGAATATTATACTAGATACTAAAAGTGGTAGAGGTTTTATTGCTGGTAAAGATCCAAACGATGTTATCGAAGTGAACTGGCTTAATAATGAAAGAAATTTACTTATACCAAAGGTCCAATTAGACAAAGAACTTGATGCTCAGGCTGATAAGATAGCTGAATTTACAAGAGTTGGAAAAGTTGGAGCTAGTGGTATTTGGACAATAGACGATGCTACTGCTCGTGCTGGATTTGATTTATTTGAAAATAATGTAGCTAATGGACTTACAAGTGAACCATTAAGAGCATTATCTGTATTAACTGATTATGGAGATATAAAAGGACAAAGATATACCCCAACAATAAATGCAGAAGAAGCTAAGAAAGATCCTTCTAAGATATTTGTACAATTAAATGCATCTGGAAATCCAGAACCTGTATTAACTAAAGAACAAGATACGGCAGCTAAAGAAACTGCAAAAAGATATTTAAGAGAAAGAATAAAATACGAACAAAAACAAGTTGAAAACACTTATAGACCTCCAGTATTTGCTCCAGATAGAGGAGATGGTAAGCCACCTCCAGTAGTACCTACTACTCAGGATATAAGATATACTACATCTACTATAGATCCTAAAACTAAGAAAAAAACATCTAGGTCTGGATTTACAATGGATGTACCAGTAATAGATAAATCTACTGGAGCTGCTCAAAACCTTAAGGCTATCTATATTGATCCTGTGACTAATGAGTTGCAGATGAAGATAGAGGAAAAGAATGTAGTTGATGGTATTACAACTGTAGCAGATGTTACATATTCTAGTAAGAAAAAAGGAGATGTAGCTCCTGATATTTCAAAAATATCTAATGTTGCTACTCAAATATACGATCCTGCAAGGAGAAGATACTTGAGTGGATATCAGGAACTATATGATTATCTTAAACCTCAAGCGATGGCTAATTGGAGGACTATACAAAAGGGTGGTGGAGCACAAACAACAGCAAGTGGAATTAAATATACAGTAGAAGAGTAATTATGCCAAAAAAAGTAAAAGCAAACGGGAAAACATTTACATTTGAAGATGATGTAACTAACGAGCAGATAGGTATAGCAATAGATGAATACTTTGCTGGAGTAAAAAAAAAAGTAGCTACTCAGCCTACTTCTCCAAAAAAGCAATTGGCTTCTCCTACACAAACTCAACCTACTCCTACTTCATCGGATACAGAAGAAACTCAACCTCCTGTGGAATCGGATGGTTTAGGTGGACCACCTAAAATGAAAACATTTACTGGATTTACGCCTGAAGAACAACAATCTCTTCGGGCTAAACCTGTTCCTAAAATATCTAAATCTGCTGAATTAATAAGCAATAAAATTAGACTTCAAAATGAATTGTCTAAGACCAAAGTTACTCCTAAAAACCAAGATGAAATATCAAAAAAAACTGATGAGCTTTCTAAAATAAATAAAGAAGCTACTGATATTTTTGATCAAGAAAAAAGAGGTTTAGGTTCTAAATTGGTAGATAAATTAGCTACTGGAAGTTCTCAACTAGGAGCTAATATAGCAGCTATTCCAGAACTAATATATGAAACATTTGCATTTCCACAAAATGCAATAGCTAAAATATTTGAAATACCGTCTTTAGAAACTGACTCTGAAAAATTTAAAAAAGAAATAGGTATTAATAATGCTGTAAAAGATTTTTATAAGGGAGAGGTTGCGGCTTTAAATGAAAAATCTAAATTATTAGACACTCAATATAAAGATGGAATATACGATTCTTTTAAAAATGGAGATATAGTTGGTGGATTTGACCAATTAACATCAAGTTTTGCCGAATCTCTTCCGTCAACAATGTCTATAATGATTGGTGGGGCTTATGCAAAGGCTGCTCAAATATTAGCTACATCAACTATGGTATTTGGAGCTGAAAAAAATGAAAGATTAAAAGAAGAAAATCCAGAAATGAGTACTAATGCTAGATTAGCAAATTCATTAGGTACTGGACTTGCTCAGGCTGGAACTGAAGTTTTAGGCTCTGGTAGTATAGGTGCTGCTGCTCGTGGATTATTTGAAAGAGAGGGTGAAAAGAAGGCGTTCTCAATTTTAAAAGATGGTTTGACAGAATATTATAAAGGAGTATTAAAGAAAAGTCCTATAACTGCTTCTATAGTTGGAGAAGGAGCTGAAGAATGGGCTAGTAAAATATCTGAAAACGCAATAGATGTAGTTACTGGAGCAAAACCAAGTAATTACAATGTATTTGAAGGTGGTGCAGATGCGTTTTTAGGTGGGGTTTTTGGAGGAGCTGTTTTTGGTAGTGGACTTTATGGTCTTAAAAACACTATGAATAATAGCGATGTTTCTGCTGTAAAAGACAATACTAAAAATATATTTAACTTACAGTCTCAACTAGAAAATCCAAATATACCAGAAAATATAAAGATTGATATAAATTCTAAAATATACGAACTTATAGATAAAAATCAAAAAACTATAGATGAAAATTTATATAAAATAGAATCTCTTCCAGAAGATATTAAGTCTAAGTTAAACGAATCTGTAGACCTTATAAGTTCCTTAACAGAAAAAGCAAAAGAAATAAATGATTCTAATGAAATAGATTTAAAAACAAAATCTATATTACTTGAAGATTTAAGAAATAAAGCTATAGAAGCTAATGATACTAAAAGTAAGATATTAAGTGGAGAATATATTTCTGAAACTAAACCCGAAATAATCACTGAAGAAGCTAAACCTACTACTGAAGCTATATCTCCAGAGACATCATCAAACTACGGTAACCTTACAGAGAATAAGGATGGAGACTTCGTGTTCTTCCATGTTGGAGGTAAGGGTTACGAGACTATAAAGAAATCATCTGGAGGAACAACTGCAACTTCAAAAGAAGAGGCTGGTGCACTTAGTAAGGTTGGTGGAGTTGCTATGTACTATACGAAGCCTGGTGATACTGAAAAAATGGTTAGTGGAGAGGCTAAGTATGCTGTTACTATACCAAAAGAAAAAGTATATGATGCTAATACAGACTCTAATAACTATGCTGCAGAGGCTGAGACTCGTCATGAAGAAGAGAACCCTGGGAAAGCATTTGATGCCAATTCTAAACTTGCTTATATCACTAAGATAGCTGGCGAGAATGGTTATGATATGGTGGTATCTGAGTGGATGGGTAAAACTAGAGCACAGACCACTGCAGAACTTACTCCAACAGATGTTCAGTTGAAGGAGGGAGCTAAGATATCAAAACCTTTTGAAGAAGAGTATGTAGACAATACTGCAAAGGGATATAAGTCTATAGTTCCAGAATCTAAAGAGTCTAAACTTAAAACTGTTTATGATGCTATTAATGCTGAGAGAAGTACGCAAAATAATTATGATGTGTTATATAAGTTATCTGGAAAAGATTTAACCAATACTCCTCAAAAAGAAACAACTAAACTAATTGAAGAGTCTGATCTCTCTCAAGAAGTTAAGGATATGTATGCAGAAGCATTGGCTTATGAGCCAGGAATTAGGCGTACAGAGGCTCCTATAGAAACTCAAATTTCATCACACAAGAAAAATGGAGGCTCTACATTCTTAGCGAATGGAGAAAATAAGGCAGGATCTGACGCTTCTTCTGTATCTATATTTACAGAAAGATCAAAAATAATTGACGGTGAAATTACTGAAGAAGATATAAATGACTTCAAGGAAGCCAACAAAGATTTATTTAAAGGAAACGAAGATATACTAGCTATTGGTACTTTGTACGATTCTAAGTCTGGAAAGACTTATATAGATGTGTCAGCTGTTGTACCAAACGAGCAAGCAATAAAACTTGGTAAACAGTACAATCAGAAGGCTGTTTATAATCTAAAAACAAATGAAGAGGTAGATACTGGAGGTACTGGTGAAGCTATTGAAGGATTAAAGCCAGAGATAGATAGAATTAATGATATTAGAGAGATATTAAAACCAACAGCTGCTAAATCAAAACTTGCAGCATTCAAGGCTAAGTATGTTGATAAACCAGTATATGATAGAACTAAACTAAATACTCAGGTTGAGAATGCTAAGAAGTCATTATCTAAATTACTTCCAAACGTTAAGTTCGTGGTACACGATACTAGGGAATCATTTATAGGAGTAGCTGGCAAAAACGGAAGAGGATACTACGATCCAGCAACTAAGACCATACATATAAATGCTTTAGAAGCTAACGCTAGAACAGTTGCTCACGAGGTGTTCCATTCTGTACTACTTGACAAGGTTAAGACTGATGCAAATGCAAGAGACTTAACCAAGAAAATGGTTAGTGCTATTGCTAAAACTCTTGAAGGAAATCCTGAACTTAAGAAGAATCTTGATGATTTTATTAAGAATTATGATGAGAATATTCAGAGCGAAGAGAAGGTTGCTGAGCTTTTTGGATACCTTGCCGACGGATACAGTGGATTCGATGCTCCAACTAAGTCTGTTATTAAAAGAGCTATGGACCGTCTTGCTAAGATGTTTGGTTTAAAACCATTTACAGAAGGTGAGATTGTAGATATGCTTAAAACATTATCTGTAAAAGTTGCTACTGGTGAAGAGATTGTATCTAATGATATTAAAGCTATTTCAGAAGGTGCTTCATCTTATATATCTGAACCAACAAATATAGAAAGATTTTCAAAAACTAATGAAGAGGCTGTAATTGTTGGAGATCATAAATTATCTTTTGTAAAAGAATCTGATTTAATAGATATAGATGCTTTAATGAAGGATATAACAGCTAAAAAACAAAAAGTTTGGTTTTGGGTTGCTGATCAATTAGGAAGAGGTAATTATTTTGATAAAGTAATAGATGGAGAGCATTATTTAGATGCTGGTCCTTCATTTGCATTGGATCCTAAAAATAGAGATAGAAATGTTATTTGGGCTACTGGTAAAGAAGAGAAAGAAATAACTAAATTAATAGGAAGATCAGATTATGTATTTATTATTAGCGGTTCCGCACAAAAAAGTAAATTATTTAATAAAAAAGTATTTAATTTATTTGAAAAAAGAATAGGTGATTATGCTTCATTTAAAAAAGAAGTTTTAGATTCTAAGCCTACAAAACCTATGAGAGATGTGTTAAATGCACATAATTCATGGGAAACATTAAGAGAGGATGCGTCAGTTGATAATGCAAAAACAAAAACAATAGGTACTGGAAGAAAGAAATTTCTTATAGCATTGTTAGATGCTATGGAAAAACCAAAATCTAAATCATATAATACTTATCAAAAAAGAAATGCTTTTGTTGATGTAAACGATATTAGAGATGGTTTCTATAAAGATAATAACTTCAATCAGAATGATATTATGTTGGTTCTTAAACCTACTAAAATAGGAGGAAAATCAGAACATTCTACATATGAAAATGATATTTTAGGAGAAGTTGTAGGAGTACCAAACATAAAGGTTAACGCTTTTGATATAATGACTCCTGAAGTTAAAAATAAATATAAAAAAGTTTTACAAATAACAGAACAGCAACAGGCTGTAGCTCCTTACGGTATTGGTGTTAAGCAGATAGAGCGTTTCCAAGAATCTGAGAGTTACTCAGATATGAAGGATATTGTTAAGGACATGATCGATGAAGGAATGTCTATTACAGATATCAAAAAAACTATAGGTAGTGAGTTAGGTACTGATCAAGTTTCTTTAGCTGAATCAGCTTATAATGAGCTTACAGTTAAACCAACTAAGACTATCGTAGAACCTACAAATAACACTGAAGCATTTAGAGATAAGGTTAAAGATATCCCAGAATCTGGAAAGGTAAGCAAGTACTTGAGTGGTGAAACAATTGAAAGAGTAGAAGGAGAAGCTCCTCGTAATATTCAAGAGATAGATATTATGCCACTTGTAGAGGCTGGAACACACGGTAAAGAGACTGTGGCCATGGCCAAGGAGGTTTATGGAGATAAGTATATTGAGAAAACTCTTGAGTTCCTTGATACCGCAAACCTAAAAGCTCACGAGAAGGCTCTTTTATATGTGTCTCTAGAGAACGAAATGTTTGACTTGGTTAAGGATAATCCAAGTCTTAAAAAACTACAAGACTTAGTGAGAGCTAAATCACAACAATTCTTACGAGAGTCTTCATTAGCCATTAATATGGGTAGATTAAGAGCAATTATGAAGGATGGATTTAATTACGAGTCTGTTACAGATAAGTTCTTATCTTCTGATCAATTAACTGGTAAAAAAGAAGTTGAAAAGGCTATTCAGTCTAATTCAGATGAAATACAGAAGGAGTATGAATCAATAGTTAGCGAGTCTGATATAGAACAACTTGTATTGAGTGGTGTTGAGAAACAGATAAACGAGATATATAAGAAACTTCCTACAGCAAGAAGAGTTAGAGCTGATAAGGCTATATCTGCCTTAGAGAATATACAGAAGAAACTTAAAGGTAGAGCTTATGACGCTACTATAGGTCTTCCTATTGCATTAATTGACTCTGGTATAACCGTTATCAAGAACTCTATAAAGGCTGGTGTTAATATAGCTGATGCTATTGAACTTGGTATAAACCATATCAAAGAAAAATATGGTAAGGACTGGGCTAACGAAGGTATGTTTAGAGATGATATGACTCAAGGATTTAAGACTGAAGGAATAACTGAAAAAGAGATTAAAGCTAAAGAACTTTCTGATAAAGAAGTAGTTAAGCAATCCTTAATAGAGGCTGGATTTGGTAAGGAAATTACCGTTAAGAAAGTAAAACGTAATATATTTGATTGGAAGAAACTTGCTGGAGAGGAAGGAAGTGTAGACAAAATAAAAGAAAATGTAGAGAAGATAATAGGAGAAGATGCTGCTAAAGACTTGGTAGACGAGTATAATAATCTTAGAGCTAGTATTATAGAAAAATCTTTAAATGAGTTAGAGAGAAGAAATATACCAAGAAAAAAAGTAAATTTAAAGACAAGTGCTAAAAAACTTGCCGAGCTATATAACTATGGTTTGTTTGAGAAAGAATCTGATACCTATGATCGATTAATGAATACCGCACTTGGTATGAATGAATTAGATCAGAAGAGTTTTAATGAGGCTAAGAATTTAGCTAAGAGCTTGTCTGAGTTATTTTCTCAGAAAGATAGTGAAGGAAATCAATTGGACCAAGTATACTTAAAACAAGCAGAGAGAACTATAAATAAGCAGATCGAAAGGTTACTTAGTAAGGTTGCTTGGTCTGAGTCTAACGGAGCCTATAAAGCTACTGTAATTGCTAAAGAGTTTATAGGTCTTGCACAAAGAAATGCGTTAGTTTCTGTTGGTCAAGCCATAGAGAATACAACATCTGGATATATTTCAAGAGCTTTTAAGAAGATTGGATTTATGTTTGATAATGTAGATACAAAATCATTAAAGGAGTCGAGAAATAAATTAGCCAGAATGACGTTTAAGGATATTACATTAGGTAATGGTCTTGAATTTGGTGATGTTACATCTCCATTTATTACAAAAAGTAAGACAATGGATTTGATAGTTAATGCAAGTGATAGTAGATTATACCACGCACTTACTTCAACTGCCCTTGGTAAACCATTCCTAGAGTCTGCAGATAGCATGCATAAGGCTGCACTTGCTCAAGGATTCTTTCATTACAACTTGATAAAGATACTTAGAAAGAAGGGTTACTCTAAATCAGAAGCTAAGAACTATGTTTCTGAGCAACTTACTGGTCAATCATTTGAAGATGCTTTAGTTACTGCAAAACAAATCATTGATAAGATAAATGAGAACGCTGGTAAGAAGGTAATATCAGACTCTAAAGAAAGCATCTATAGATTTGCAAATGATTTAGTTAATGAAGCATTGGTTAAAGGTAATAAGATAACATTGGAAGAACTTGAGGCATCATTGAAGTCTGCAGAAACAGTTGCTGGATTTGAATTAGGTCATGAGCCAAATAACATTATATCTAAACCATTAAACTTATTCAACTCTTGGGTACAGACTAGAACAGATAGAGCTGTTAAGGATAAGAAATGGAACGATGCTGCTGCATTAACTGCTGCATCAATAGTTACTACAAATATACTTAACCCTTATATTGGTGGTGGAACCAACTGGACACTGCTTGCTGCTCAGAAGGCAGGTATTCCTACACTAAGCACAATATATTGGAATATTAAATCAAGAGGAAGTAAACTTGATCTTAGCACTGAAGAAGGTATGAAGAATCTTGAAAAAGATTTGAAGTATCAGTTATTGGCTAAGAATGCCAATACTAGAATGTTTATTGGTGCTGCTGTAACTTTGGCTGCATTTGCATTAGCTAGTGCAACAGGAGCAGATGATGATCTATACGATTGGTTAAAGAAAAACCCTTGGGCTAATAAGTACATGAAGAAAATAAATCCTCCAGCTGTACAATTTATGTTAGCTCAAAAAAATAAAAAACTTGGAGAGTTCTTAGGACAGCAGATGAATATAAAGGCGGATGCGTTTGATGAAGGTAAGAAAATTCAACAAGCCTTAAAGAATGCTGCTTCTGGTAAAACTCAGAAGGCATTAGGAGGAGCTGGTCAGTTAGCTGGAAGTAGATTGTCAACTCCAATTATACCTTGGAGAGTAGTAAGAGATGTTCGTGATATTTATAGAGGACTTAATGGATTACCAGAAATAAAACACGAGTATAAGGCTAGTGGATTTGCTAGTGGTTACTTCCAAGGAGGAATGATAGAGCAGATTGGACTAAGACCTGAAGACGTTAAAGATACATCTGGAGGAAGACAGTCATCTGGAAGTAGAAGTGAAAGTGGAAGTCGAGAATCATCTGGAAACAGAACTCAGAGTGGAAGTAGATAAAAAAAGCCTCCGATTAAAGGAGGCTTTATTTTTTTAATCTATTAAGTCATCAATGTCAACATTAAACTCCTCAAATAGCTCATTTATGTGCTCAAATATGACGTGGAAGTCATCTTCGTCTGTGTCATCAGCTTTGCGACTACATTTTTTATAGGAGTTATGTTTTAACTCCCATAGTAGCATTGCCATATCTTTAGATTTAACGCATCTCTTGAAGTTTTGGTTCTCTTCAAAGTCATTTAGGTTCCAAGTAATCACTGCCTTACTCATAGCGTGGTGTATTTATTGTTTACTATATGAACGTGCTGTGCCTTACCGTTTGGATATATAACAACATTGGTATTCATCCACGAGCTAAGCCCTTTATTGTACCCTACTCGTAAATGAGTTAGTGTACCTACTGACAAGTGACCATCAAGACGTACTGGTGAGTGAGTGTGACCTGTAATGGTCTTGGTATTCATCTGAGCAAACTGAATAGCACTTCCTCTGCTTCCATTGGCACCAATATGTCCATGAACTCCAAGCTCCCAGTCTAAAACTCTAAGACTGTCATCAATCCCTAAACAGAACGCATTGGTAACTCCAACATTATTTAAGTAAAGTGGAATAACTCCCTTTCCAGTTTCATCCATTGCTAACATCGTAGCCAGTTGAAGGTATGCCATCTTATTGCCAGTCTTTCTCCAGTCAACATCGTTTAACCATCTATCAAGAAACTCGTCATGATTACTTCTAACAACTCCGAAGTTATACTCTGAGTGAGAATCAAAGAACTCTGCTAGATCAGAAAGTTCGTTAAACAGATCATCTGTACCATCTTCCTCACGCTTAAGTAGTTGGAATGGCTGGTTTCTTTCGTGATGGCTGATACTATGTCCATTGAACGCATCGTGTAGTATAATCTGATTACACTTTAACTTGTTAGCCATCTCGAACGACACTCTAAGAGCATCATCATTCGTTTCTCCAAGGTGAAGATCTCCAAATACTATAACCGTTGGTTCATTGTGATTAGAAACAATACCTCCGAACACACAGTACTCAAGGTCGTAGAACGTACCATCTTCATCAGCAGTAACCTGTCTGATATGGAAGTCGTCTCCATCAAGTTCTACAATCACAAATCCATACGTGTGGTGAAACTCACCCTTCTTACCTACCTTAGTATCCGTATAGTTCTCAATCGAAACTGATCCAGTGGTAAGCAATAACTTGTGAGGGTATCCATCAAGAACTGGTAATGACTTCAGGTGCATTCTAGGGTGTCCTACGATGCACGATTCAAGCCCTGTAAGCCCATTTATTCCAGATAATGGAGTAGATGCTGTAGGCTGAATTTTAAGGTCTGACAGGATGCATAAGTGCTTATGTATTTTGTGTCTGTTTGCATCTAGGTACTGTATAACTCTTGGATGCCATGAGTTCTGAACCTCCCTATCCTTCAACGACTTGCTTGCAGATAAAGATATTGGATTTCTATAACGACCTGCTATTATATGTATCGATGCGTTTATATGAGTGGCATAGGCCTCCATATTTTCTAACAATCTGTTATTTATATCTGTCTCAGACTGACACCAAGATATAATAAATCGCTGCTTAGAGTTATCGAACACCTTCTTCTTAGCCTCCTTGAACACATCTGTTTCTTCAACCTCTGAGTTATTAGACAAATTGTTCTTCTCTAGCCATTTTGAAGCCGTTCTTCTAACTCCGTCATTGTACATAACATTGTGTAGTGCACAAGCCATTTCACACGATTGAGTGATGCTGCTTCCATTTAAAAAAAACTCTAATACTGAATCTTTAAACTCTTGTGTATACTTTTTCATACTTCTTTTTTATTATGTTACGATAAACATTATTTACAGACTCTTTATTACCTCCTCTGCGATATAGGTACTGCATAACTATTAATACTCTCTGGAGAGGTGATTGTTTATGTTCTTTCATTTAGTTCTATTTGGATTCGTTTTAAATAAAGTGATAAGTCAAGAGCCTCTTCAAGTGCGTGAGTTACCCAACCTTTAAGGCTGATATCAGTCCTGTCAAGCGTAGTATTATATTTTTTAATACCTACCTGAGACCTTCTTAAAAGGTCGTCTCTAACAGCCTCTACTACAAAATCCTTTGGAGGACCAAGTATCTCGTGACCATTAACTATAATATCATTTGTTGTATTTGTTGTGTATTTCATATTTTAATTATTTAGATTTCCTCTATTAAAGTGAACTTCTTTTTCAATGTGCTCATTAAATTTTTTCCAAGCATCATTATTTTCGGTGGTTGTCCATTGCCCCATTTCATCAGGTAAATGTCCGCATTCGCAATAAGTAGTATGACCACAATAACACTTTGTTACTTCTCGTGTTTCACATCCCATCTTATGTATTCCTCCCGCAAGGTGACACTTAGGACATTTCTCGGTTATTATTTTATATCCAGTATCGATTCTCTTGAAGTCTTGAACCTTATATCCTTTGAATCCAAATGAGTCTAGTGGCATACCTCGTGATATGTATGGACCACCGCTCGGATCTAATGTATCTATCTCATTTCTTAAGCTATCTACTATTGATACGTATTTAAATCCTAAAATGTATTCTTTCTTAATATCATCATATTTATGAACAGCAGTTTTAAATTCTTCTATTGTCAATAAGGTTCCGAAATCTTTACAATAAAATTCGTATGCTCTGGTATAATCATTCGGCATACTAAAACTACACCACTCGAAGTTACCTTCCCAAAGAATGTCGTGATTCTCATCTTCGGTGAAGGTATAAATATCTCCGTATCTATTTTTATACTCTCTCATAATTATTTAGTTTCAAATTCAACTTCATATCCTAATTCCTTTAATACTGCGTGTAATCCAGTTTCTATATCTTCTCCAAGATAACTATTATCATGTATTTCTGGATTAGGATGTTCAAGTTTTTTACCATCTAAATATAAATAAGTACCAGAGCTATAGCAACATCCGTCACCACAAGTATAGTCCCAATTCTCAAATGTTATTTTCATAATTCCTCCTTATTTGATTGTTGAACATCCTTTAAAACAGCAATAAGAGTCAATATACTCATATTTAACGCTATTGTATCATTATCACATAGACTCTCGTAGATTTCATCTGTAAGGTCATTGATGTTCTTCATTGTACTGTTAATGTATTCCATATCTTTTTTTTATCAAATTTATAAACAAAAACGTTTAGTTATATATAAAGTTATTAACAATTCATCCTGACTATTACACTCAGTCTATCATATACGACCTCTTCTTTATCAAACGGTATCTTATCCATAAGCTCGTATAACCTATTACTAGATAACTTCTTAGTTAGCTCGTCTATCTTAAGGTTAAGCATTATGTTCTCATACCTTAAGCTATTAAAATCTGTTTCGTCTATTTTATCTATAGCATACAATATATTCTTGTACCTATCAGTAAGTTTTCTGTCGTACTTCATCCAATCGTCTATACTATTTAAGCTATGTATTATTGTGGCGTGGTCCTTATTCACGGTATCTCCAATAGCTTGAAACGTCATATTTAATACATCTCTTAGCAGCTTATAGTATATTGCACGTGCCTCAACAAAGTTTCTCTTTCTGGAAACTATCTCAACATTAACACCAGTCTCTAACTCTATTATTTTCTTAAATTTCTCTATCATTTGGATATATTTTTCCTTTTGTTGCGTGGAGGCAGAACGCCTCAAATCCTTGTTTTATTAACTCGTCTATTCGGTACTCTTGTAGTGGCTTTAGCGTATCGTTACCTTCCTTACACTCTATAAATATAGTCTTACCATCTTTGAAGCAGAACAGATCAGGATAGCCACTAACACTAAGCTTTATAGTGTTGATAACTATCCATCCGTTGGCCTCGTAGTGCTTCTTGGTTTTAGTTTGAAACTTACTTGCCATCTATAAGTTCTTTACAATCTTTTATAGTATATATACCTTGCTGTGTATTGTCTAATGCATATACTTTTGTATCATCTTTGAATTGTTCTCCAAAAGAAGTCAACCACCTAGAAGTACTTCCTCTAAAAAATACAGGCTCAAATATATTTTTTGATATATAAAAATGTAAATCACCATCTGAATCAACTAATTTATCATGAGGTATATCTTCTTTTAGTATTCCAAATTTTGTACTCATAACCACTTATTTTTTAAAATTAAATTGTAATAGTCTATCGTTTCTTTTGTTCCGTCTTGGTGGTGTGTTGACCAGGTCTGAGGAGCTTCTTTTCTGCACTGTGCAACTCTCTCTGCTGTATCACCTTTAGTTTCTCTTGTATAATACAGCCAAGACTCCCAGTAGTGGTCTACATCGTATGGTGCAACAAATGTAACCGCTATCTGCCACTTAAGAAATACGAAGCTAATCATTGGGCTAAACTCGAACCTATAATCATCATACTTTGTCTTCCAACCTAATGATACAAAATCAAACCCTATCTTTCTAGGAACTGGCTTATAGTACCCTTCTTTTTCTTTATTCTTTACCCACTTTCTAGGCAAGAAGTAAGGAGTTCCTAATGCAATCTTACCGCAATATAAACTTAGTATAGGCGGTTTAAACGGTGAGTAGTACGCTCTTAAATAATCAAAGTTTCTCATTATCTCCAGTGATTATTAAATTGTTCCCACCAAAACGTTAGATCTTCTAGCTCATCATTATAGTACTCTCCAACAAAGTCAGACTTAAACTTTGATCCAGAGTTTTCGTATAGCGCTAGCGTCTCTATCTTATTTGTTATACCTAAACCATCTCTTAAGTACTCAATCATAAACTTATAATTGGATCCTCTAATAACACCAGCCTCTACTAAAAGGATATTCTTATCCTCTAACTTGTATCTATAAAGATCAAATAAAGACCTTAGCTCCAATAGGTATCTATCATCCCAGGTTTGATCTGGGTATGGAACGTCTACACTAAATCCATCACAGATCTCTCCATCATGACTTAATGAGTGCCTTAGTATCTGACCTACGATACAGGAGTAGTCACCAGATACTGATACTATCACTGTATTTCCCGCATTAATATCTCTCTCTAACAGCTCTCTACTAAGATCGTAGATTAAAACTGTTTCTTGTTTTTGGCTTACTTCAAATTCTGGTCTCATAATCTTTCTTAAATTGTGAGTTATTATAATTTTCTTTTTTGCTTACTGACTGATATATTTTTTTATCAATTCCTATACTGCTAAATACAAAGTAAACATCATTCGTTGGTCTATCTTTAAGAGTTAATCTATCAATTGCTTGGATAAAGTTCTTACCGCTAAATCCAAAGTTCAAAAATACTAAACATTCTGCTTTTGCCAAAGAAAATCCTTCACAACTTGATATTTGCTGACCAACAAAAATCTTATTAGTTACGTTAAATTCTTCTAAATCAGTAGTGACCAAGTATTTAAAAACTTCTTTCAGCATATTTAATTCTTCTTTGTAGTAATAAATTATAGCTATTTTCTTACCTTTAAAGTACTCTTTAATAAACACTGCCTTAGAATCATCTATTGTTTTACTATTGCCGCTTTGGAATTTAATAGTTCCAGAACCTAACTGATGAACTTTCTGTTGCATTGCTACTGATGTATCTGCAATAATAACTTCTCCACTTCCTTCTACTATACTGTCTTTTAAAAGCCTATCTATTAATGTTCTTGTAATTGGTTTCATCTCGCATTCTAAGATATGTTTATTTACTGTTGATACAAATCCACTCTGCTCTTGTGTAAAACGAAGCGTATAAGGATCGATAATTTTATTTACTTCTATCATATTACAGTCTGAATAATCACTTATTAAACCGTACCCTAATTGCTTTTGCTTTATGTTTACGAAGTCTTTAGCCCACTTATAAAAGTTAGTGTACTTACGAAATGGTGAATAGTCCGAAACTTGGAACTGATGAAATATCTGCGAACCACTCTCAACTGACATTGTGCCACTCAACATAATAATCGGCAAGTGACCAAAACGTTTTTTATAAATCTTGTAAAAGTTATTTGGCTTAGGAAATGTTGAAAATAAACCGTGAGCTTCATCAGCCACTACTAAGTCAAAGTCGTTCAAATCAATTTTGTGAATAGATTCCTTGTTAATAATGGTTAATCTAAACTCATATCCGAAATCGTCGTAATCACTTTTTATAGAGCTGAATGCCTTTATTTTAGTAATAAACAATACCTTTTGTGCATTTACTTTCTTACAAGTTTCAAGAGCCGTTAATGTCTTTCCTACCCTTGGCGAAAAGTTTAAGTATACTATCTTCTTATTTAATAGTATACCTGCTGCCTGAGTTGAAAGTTCCTCTTGATAAGTCCTCAACTTCATAATAACTCCTTTTTACCTATTTCGTACTTGGTAGGTTCTTCGATTATCTTTAGAAGTATCAGTAGTTGACTTGCCTCACTGTAATCAATTTCTTTTTTAAATCCTTGAATAGATAGTCCGTTTCCGTGGTCTTCTATCTGTAGTGCTATCTCGCCTCTAGTATGGCTTGTCCAACTGCTTGAGTTGCTGTAGTATAGCGTGTGCATTCTGTCTACCTCTTGGTAGTCGTAATCGTGCTGATCATCAACGAATATTTGCTTCATCTCTTAAATATTTATATACTTTGTTTAATTCCTTAGCTGCTAAATCCTGAGACTTATACAGTACACTTCCTTTTCTTTCTACTATATTAACTCTTACTCCGTTTGTATAATAGAAATCCTTACCTTCAGAGGTTATACCTCCCTTACGGATGCATATCCTTGCAAAAGAATGCTCAGGTATAATGTATACCTGAAAGTCATTCTCTATGCACCAGTTAAAATCTGAACTGCTCATCATTTTCTTCTTCTTCATCCTTACTACCAGCATCTTTAAACTTGATCCATCTGCCTGTGTTGTTACGTCCTTCTAAAGGAGTAACTCCAGTAACAAATAAACCATAGGATACTAACCACTTGTAAAATATGGTACGTGATATAGTCATCTTGGCCTTTGGTGCAAAGTCTGGATTGTCTTGGATAAAGTCAAGATAAAGATCTTGCTTATACAGTATCTCTCCCAACGTAATCGTAGGCTTATCATCCATAAGTCCAACCCACTCGATGAACTCGTGGCAGGTATCAGCTGATAACTTACGGATCTTAAGGTTAACAAACTCACTCTTAACCAACCCTGTAGTCAGGTATGCCTGAAGGCTCTTGATCATATAGTTGTCAAACTTACACCACTCTCCGTTGTCCCACTCAGTAAATAACAATCTACCGAACTCAACCAACGGAGTAAATTCCTTGGTGTAGAACTGCTTAAACTCTAGCTCCCACTTTCGTCTCTCGAACGAGTTTCCCTTACCCTTGATAGCGTAGTTGGTAGTGATAATAATCTTAGGAGACTTCGCAAATGGGATATGCATCGCATCCTTGTTCTTTCTCTCCAAGGTTATACCCTCTGTAATTACACTGAATAGTCTCTCGAAGTTAAAGTGTTTCTTAACATCATCAAACGCAAGTACTTGAGTATCAACAGATACTGTCTGGTATGGGAATGAACTATCGAAGTTCACACTCTTACCATCAATGAAGGCTAACTTCTTCATCTGAGATATTGCGTTGGTGAATAACCCCTTACCTGTTCCACCCTCTGGGTTGTCTGTAATTACTTCGTCATTTAGAATGACCGCAGGACAGTAAGATAAATTCTTATATCCGTGCATAAGGAATCCAATCGTGCTCTCAAGAGAGTCAATGCGAGTCTGTTCATCGTTTGATACGTTTGATATAAATGTCTTGAAGTCACAGTCTGTGATCTCACAAATGTTAAAGTCTCTACTAATAACTTGGTCCGCCCAGATATAACCTCCCAGATCGATATAGTCAATTATGTCGATGTTGTCCTTGTCTATACGGACAGCACAGTTCTTGTAATAAAGGTACGCATTGTCCTTATCATCCTCCATAAAATATACATCAACAGAAGATAATAGAGATAGAAAGTCCTCCTTAAAGAACCTAGTCTTGTCTGCAAAGTAGTTGTAAACTGATAAGTCATCGATAGTTTGTAAATGGTTAAGTATAAAGTCTTTAATCTCGTCCTCTGAGGTATGGTCGATGAGGTTGTTGGTTACTCTTACAAAGATATAACTCTTGCCACCGTTTGGCATGTACTTGAAGAATCCATTGTCCTCCAGAAACTCTCTGAACAGGTAGTGAATGATGCTTATGGCACCCTTGTCTGACTTGCTCCAGTATTTCTGGCTCGCCTCGTCTCTATCGATTGTGTCAATCACATCGTCAATCGCGTTCTCCGATATGTTTAATCCCATTAACTCTGACTTGATTTCTTTCTTAGAGACTCCGCGTTTAATCTTCTGACGAACTTGCGTTAACTTATCATCGTCTTCATAAAACTTTGTGCCGAACTTGTGTGTCTGTCTATAGGCCGACTCAATGATCGTCTTTATCTCTTGCATCGGGAAGTCTTGACTATCGAACTGTCCCATCACGTACTCTGCCAACGACTTACTTACTCCATAATCATTGAATGCTGAGGCAAGTATGAACACGTTGTTATTACGCTCACCGTCCACCAAACCATACTTCCTAGTCCACCACTTCATAAGTATCTCGATGATCTTGTTCTCGTTGGTTATTGGAATGGTTGGTTTAGAGGTTACTCTGTCCATCTCCACATACTCGTGCTCTGACAGTGTATTCCATAACTCGCTCGATGTGTTTACATATATCTCTGGATCATATGACTCGTAGCATACTCGTGATATGTTCTTTGAGGTCTTATCGAAATACTTTGAGTTAAAGTGTTTTTCAAGTGAGTTGAAGTAGTTCTTATGGTTCTCAACATCTCTTGGTATCTTAACAATTACCTTTAGTCCGTTCCCAGATGGGGAAACAAATACTGAATACGTGTACTTATTCTTTGAAATTACAGCCTTATCAACCTTCATTTCTTTCTCTGTAGTATAACCATCAAAGTCAAGGCAAATGAACCCTGAGTGCTCTAAAATAGCCTTATCCTCACGCTTTGTAAACTTTCCTGAGAAACATACCGCAGGAAGTTGTTGCTTTAGTATATTACGAGTGGACTTATCCTTCTCGTTACGAATACCTTCAACGATGTCTTTAGAGGCTCCGTTGCGTATCCTGTCAAGCATCACGCCAATCGTCTTGAAGAATGGTGTTGATGTTTGTTTTATATTTTTGAAGATGGTAATTTCCATAGTTTTAAAACGGACATTCCGATTTTTTTGGTTTTATTATTAATTCTTGGTA
>Ga0181350_1000032_pt1 | contig 40186 bp, 10 predicted proteins | sample Su13VDMM110DCMD_FD_130105 | JGI IMG/M metagenome (GOLD analysis project Ga0181350, IMG submission 130105) | Freshwater viral communities from Lake Michigan, USA - Su13.VD.MM110.DCM.D | ecosystem: Environmental > Aquatic > Freshwater > Lake | place: USA: Michigan | collected 2013-07-16
AATGTGTCTAGCAAGATTGCTAAACCTACAGCCATAACTAATTCTTGAATTGGCGCAAAGAATAAAAGTAAGGCTGCTAGTAATTGTAAAAGAAATGTTCTCATTTAAGAATGATGTTATAGTTTGTAACTAGTTTTCCACTCTCTCCCTTGATAAAAACGATTAATTTGTAGTAAGCAAATGTAACAATTTATATATATTATATGGCATCTAAGATGTAAATAAATGCCATAATATAGCTATTATCGTCTTTGTGTTTCTGCAGTCACTCTAATGCCCCATTCTTTAGCTTCTTCAGGCCACATGAATGGAAGAATCTCATTTTGGAATTGAGATGCTATAGGAATTACATTAAAGAAAGCTTTTCCAACATGTGCTTTATCTGGCTCATCTCCAAACTCTTTAGCTATCTGAATACCAATACGCTCAACTTTAGTCAATAAATTCAATGATGGAAGTACAGATCCTTTAGTCATACCCTCAAAAGATAGAGGATTGTAGTAGAACGTAACCTCATCAGAAACTTTGTTTACAAGTTTAGCATACCATTTGTATTTATTTTTTTCTGCGTCTGTTGCATCTTCAGGTGGTTCAGCAGCTTTTGCAGCAAATATCATTATCATTATTCCTAACAATAATTTCAACTCTTTCACTTGATCTTGTAACTCTTTACGCATAAGATCATAGAATTCTTCTTCAGTGATTTCTAATTGTTGACCAGTCTTTTTGAAATAGTCTTCACGTTTAGCTTCAAGTAGTTCATTCAATAATTCTATACCTGCGTCAGTACCATTTATAATGTCACGCATTTTCATTATGTTCCAATTACATAGCCCAATCCAGGTTTTTACAAATGCTCTAGTTCTACCATATTGCCATTCATCAAGTTCTATGTTCTTCTGAATACCTAATGTACGTGTAGAAATAAGTTTAGGCATCCAGTTCTTAAACATCATGAATGAACTGAATATAGCATCACGTCTGTATCCTGCTTTATTGTCATCACTCATTTGACCATTTAACATTCTACTATACTCTACAACTTTTGTACGATACTTTGCTAACTCTTGATTTGATACACCAGGGATAATAACTTCATCGTTCTCTATAATAGCAATCTTAGGGAGAGATGATGATTCTTTTAATTCTTTAACTCTGTCTTCAAATGTTCTTTCGAGTTGCTTTCTTTCACTCTCAGACATAGCGTATTTAGCTTTTCTATCTTGAGCTTTTACAAACTGTCTAATGTTTATGATCTTTCCATCTATAACCATTGAGTTGTCATTAAAACTCATAGCATTAGCAAATTGCAATCTTCTTTCAGGGAAAGCATTTGTCACCATCATAACATCAGAAAATGTCCAAGATCCAAGGTAGTTTGATAACCCTTGTTTCTTAGCAATCTTTCTCTGTTCTTCTGCAGTGACGCTATCATTTAATGGTACAATCAAATCTAATAATCCTTTTTCAATGGTTGAGAAGCCAACTCTTGAAACAACTTTAACATGATTCTTTTGAAAGTCTTCCCAGAAATTATACATTCCTCCAGCATTTACATACGCTTGGAATTGATTACCTGCCCAGTTAGCAATTGCAATAAGAGGCTTAAGACCAACAGCAAGTGATCTAGTTAATGTATCAGCATTGTGTAAAAGCTTCTTAGTATTTATAGCAGTCTTTTGTTTACCTTCTTCTGTTTTACCCACCTTATTTGCAAATGCAGAAATACCAACGTTCCCTACTGATCCAAGATCTTGACTAAGTCTGTATATTGCATCGTCAATTATAACTTGAAGAATGTCAGCATTTTTATTTTCATCTAGATTAACCTTAGCATCAGCACCTTCAAAGATTACATAACCATTGTCGTCAAGCATAAGTGAACCTTTTGCTTTCTCCACTGAATGCAATGTCAGTAATGTATTCTCTAAGTTTCTAGAACTTTCATAGTCCATTAATGCTTTAACCCACAATGATCCAACCTTCCCAAGATCAGTAGATAGTTGTGTAACTGTCTTATCTGTTTTTGTAAAGTATTTAGGGATAATCTTCTTAACCTTTCCAGTCTCTGGATCAATTTTAGAAAGTCCTTGTTCTTCGTTTATTCTTGCTTTATAAAACCCTGAGAAGAAATCTTTCACCTCAGCACCAAGATCTTTTGTTTGACCAAACTTCTGAAGGATAGTTGATTCAATTAATGGGAAGAATGATGATCCTTGCTCATCAATATATCCCATCTTTTTAGCTTTTGCATTTAAGTCAGTGAAGAATTGCCATACATCAAGAGCAGCTTTACTCTTACGCATTTCTTCAAACTCTTTAGAATAATGTCCTTCTTCAATCATTGTTTTATTAAACAAGTAACTGAATAAGTAGTTATCATATCCATCAAAAGACTCGCTAGTAATATCTAATGAGTTTCTTAACTTCTTGATTCTGTAATCACGTTGAAGATCATCTTGTTCAGGATCTTCTGAGAAGTTCATTTTTTTCAAGTCTTCTGTTCCCTTAACAATAGCTTCGTTTGCAAGCTTGTTGTACTCTTCAACATCCATGTTGTCCAAGAAGAACTGTCTATCATTATTTGCTTTAGCTTCACTGATTTGATTCCAGAAATCAGAATCAATTTTTCTAATAAGACGAAGACCTGATGGAGTAATAGTTCCAATCATATCAAATGCTTTCTTACCCATAGTAGATGCTTCTTTCTCAAGAGGGATAAGAATAGATTGATAATAATCCATCTTCTTAGTATACTCAATGTTCACAAGACTTCTTGCATTCATTATCAAATTGGATGCAAGCTTGATGATTTTAGAAGAAAGTTTAGATCCTTCTAAGAATGTTTTAGCAAGACCATTGATTGTTACCTCAGCATCTAATAGAGTTGTTTTTGTAGACTCTGTAGTAACACCTTGTCTAACTCCAAGCTCTACAGCAAACTGACCTTGTAACTCAGAAATCTCATCCATCATCCTTTCTGTAGCTTTTGCTAAGTACGTAAGTCTGGTGAGTACTTTCTTATTGTCTTCAGTCATATCTTCTATTGGATATTGACTAGCAAACACTTGATCTAATGTTGCAAACTTCTCAGCACTCTTTGCATATTCCAGCAAGTCACCAAGTTTTTTATCTAATTCCTCTTCACTTAATTCAGAAATATCTAATGCCTTAAATGAATCAATTGTTTCTTTAGCATTCTCCAAGAATGTTTTTCCAATAGATGCAAGAGGAGCAAAGTCTAATCTAACATGTAAGTTACGAATAGCATTACTTAAATTATTAATCTCTAAGATTTTAGAATATCTATCTTCAGGTGCTACAGGTTTTTTGTATAGTTTTTCCCATTGCTCTCTTAAAGATTTTACAAGAATGTCAATCTTTGGATTTCCAGTTGATTCACTGTTGATAGGAACAGGAAGTAAGTATAGGGTAGTTTCTTCTAAAGAGTTGAGCTTACCTATCTCCATTGAACTTGGAGGAGCAAAGCCACTCTTAGCATCGTTGGCTATAGCATATTTGTAGTTAATGATGAATGGAATCATCCTTGCTTTTCTGATTTGATTTGGTTTTACACCATAGCCATACATCATTTTAGCATACTCTCCCATCTGAGCTTTCCAATCTTTCTGTTTAGCCCAATGAATATCTTCGTCTCTGCTCTTGTTGATAGCAGTTGTTTTCCAGTCAAGGATATCTAGTTTGAAATCTTGTGTGCCATCTTTCTGTTCAAAAGGCTCAATTGCTATGAAGTCAATTTTGGAAGCAAGTCCACCTTTTACTTTTTGGTTTATTGATTTTACCTCAAGAAGGAAACGTGTTCCTGGTTTATAAGAAGCTATTAATTCTTTAGCAAATGCAGCTACTTCTTTCTGTATTTTAGGAGTTAAGTTAGTGGCAATTGCTGTTGTTCCAATAGTAGGTCTTGCAAAACCATTTTCGTCAACAAGATTTGTCTCAATATATTTTTCAATAAAGTCGTGAATTTCTGTTCCCCATTCTTTTTTCTGGTCATCTAAGAATTTCTCAAGTGGAGTTCTATCAGGCATCTTAGACTTGTCCTTCATTTGTGTAACTGAAGGAATCTCTCCTTGACCATCTAATGTATAGAAACGTTTATCTTCTTCAGAAGTGCTTCCAGGAATAGTAACTACATCTAATCTTTTATCAAAGTCTTTTGCTGTATCATAAAACTTATCTACAGCAGTGTTCTTTCCAACTTGGTAGTAGATGTCATTAGATCTAAGATCTGCCACTGTACCTCCTAATTCACCTTGTGTAACTCTCTCAGCAACATCTGTAAATATATCTATGTTAGAAGATCTGTACATTCCTCTAATAACATCAAGGATTGTATCCCACCATGTTTGAATCATGTTTCTAGTTTCCTCTTCCATAAGTTCAGGAAACTCTGTAGATCCTTCAGAATTATTAATGATTAATTCAGCTATCAATTTATCAACAGCCTCTTTTTTAATCTTACGAATGTCTGGTTTACCATTAGATAGTTGGTAAGCTTTCTTGCCTTTGTAACTATCTAAAACTTGTTTGTATATTTTGAATCTATCAATCTTGCTGATAAGTTCTGTAACTAATCTTGGATTAACTTGTTCAAGAATAGCAGTGGCAACGTGCACATACTCTTCTGTCAATGCAACTTCTTCTCTACCTTGAGCAATAGCAATTACACCTCTCATTAAATCAGCAACACCATTGACACCTTTTACATCAACACTTGGATTACCTTTTAAATAGTCAGTGAGTTCTTGGATACCAATTCCTAACTGATTAGCAAGTCTTTTTATTTTCTCAATAGTCTCTGAAGAAGCTTTAGATACAGGCATTTCTTCTGATTGAAACATCAGATCATCAAAGTTAATATCAGATTTAGGAAATGACTTAATCTCTATATCATCTAAATTAGGAAAGTTATCTAAACCATTAGCTTCTTGCCACAAAGAAACCTTTGCAGCAAGAATTATTGGATTGATGTTAGATTGTTCAAGTAATGTTTTGAACTCTGGTGATGTTCTATTTACGCAATGTCCCATATTAACATTCGATTATTTTAAGTTTTTCTTCTTCAGATGATTTATCCCATTCTTCTTGTGTCACTCCTTCTGGTTTCTCCAAAGATATAACATTAACAGAATATATAAATCTTGTCTCTTCGCCATTTATAAATTTTTGTGAGAAAGAATTGTTTCTTATAAAATCATTGAAGTCATTAAATCCTTCTCCTCTTGCATATTCATCAGCGTTCCAGGAAATATTGGTGTCATTTGCAGATACAATAACACTGTCTCCAATATATTCAACAACTCCTTCTCCTTTGTATTCAAGTTTAATCATTGTTCCATCAGGAAGTTTATAAATTCCATCACGAAATCTGCTTGATCTATTGATGATATTTTTTGTACCTCCTTTTATTTTCTCAATATTTTCTGGAAGCATTGGTAGTTCATTTCCAATATCAACAATTTCTGATGAGCCTTTAGCAACTTTAACTTCATTGTTTATAGAAGCAACTACTGGAAGTTTTCCTTCATAAATCATATCAATCACTGTGTCTTCAACTTCAGCTGAACTAATCTGATTGTTGTTTTGATCAAATTGTTCTTGAACTTTCAAGTATCCATTGTCAATTATTGATGCTCTACTAGTAGTTTGTGTTGCATCACCAGGAACAGCTTTATCATAAAACTCATTAGCTCTGAAAGAATCACCCCATGCATTGATCATCTTGTATACATAGTTAGCATATGTTCTGTCTTTGTACTCAGTTATTTGAACAAGTGGAATTGGGTTTCCTTCTTCATCCACTGTGTATACTTTTTTGAACAATCCTTTATTGATATGAGATCTGTCTCCTGTTCTTCTAGCTTTGATTCTTTGATTTTTGTTAATTCTATCTTCCCAACTGTATGTGATTACATCACTTGATCCTTCTCTTGATAGAAGAGGGAGTACAATAGTTCGAGGAATAGCTCCAGCATCTACAAGTTTTTGTACAGGTTTAATTGTACGTTGTATTTCTGGGTAATACCAATTCAATGGATTGTTTTTACTTTGTGTCAATTTACCTTTTCTAAATGGAACGATATCAGTGTTGCTCCAGTTGTTTCTTTGGAATACATTAAGATCATAGAAGTCTCTCAAGTTAGGCATGTTCTCCAACTTAGAAAGTGTTTGGTTGTACAACTCTTTGAAGTCTTCGTAAGGAAGAAGGTTAGTAAATGCAATTGGAGAGTTAGTAAGTCCTGACTGTAATACAGCAAGTCTTACAAGTTTTCCATACAAGTGGGCATCTTCAGAACTTAATTTATCTTTCAATTCATTGAATCCATAGATGATTAAGTTTTGATCATACACTTTATTACCAAGTCCAACAATAGATAAGTTGTCAGGAGTTTTTGTAACTGATCTTAATATTCTATTTGCCTCAATTTTATTATATCCAATTGTCAACAACATCTTCATGTCAATTACATTTCTTGAGAATGTAACATTTTGACCTACACGTTTGTCATACAATTCATATTCATCTTTTACAAGTTTGCTACCACTATCTAAAGTTAAAGATTTAAGTATCAAGTTGTTATACAAAGGATGTTTTGGATCTTTCATCACCTTCTCTTTGAAGTCAATGATTTGTTTAGCAGCACTTTGTTCAGTGTCTGATCCTAATAATATTTTCTGAACTTGTCTGTTTATTTTTCTATCAGTTTGAACAGCCCAGTCAAATAAATCAGATACAGCTTTTTGAGAAATTTTAATAAATTGTCTGTCTCCCATATTAACATATGGAGTTAACACTTTTTCTAACACAGTTCTAACAGATTGTCCTCCTGAACTATTTGTAGGTTTGTCTGAAATAAGAACTTCTGAGAAAGCATTTCGTATATCAAGCATTGCATTCTTAAGAACACCAATGAATGATTGATCAATGATTGCATCTATTGCAGGAATTGTTTCAAGTTTCTCATTGAATGAAGAGAAGATTGTATCACGACCTTTCATCAATTGCAACATTTTCTTGAACACTAAGTATGGATCATTCAATGTAGCTGTATCAAAGTTAGAACCTTGTGTCACTAAGAATGAATGTTCAGCCATCTTAGCATACTTCAAGAACTCGTCAAGAATATATGATTGTTGTGACAGTTGCTGATCATCTAATTGTGATGTAGATTTACCAATCATGTCTCTCAATTGTTGATCAGAAGGAACTCCATCAACAAACACCTCATCTTTTTTAGCCAGGTATTCAAGTTTCATTTCACTTACATAATCATCAATGAATAAGTAAGAGTATCCTTTAGATTGGATCATCTTCAAGTAGTCTTTAATGATTGGTTGGTTCATGAAATATCCTACAGTATTGATAGGCACACCAAGCTTAACTAAGAACAACCATGTAGAAGCTACGTTAGGGTTGGCTCCAAGTTCCATAATCCATGCACCTTTAGCAATATCCACATATCCATCAATGAACTGACCAATAACATCAGAAATAAAATCTTTGCCATTTGCACTTTTTATTTTTGATAATGTTGGGTATTTCTTATTGTTTACAACAACGCTATTGTATTCTTTGAAGTTGATATCACCACCATTAAGTTTAAGAAAGTGTTTATCTTCTTCACTAATAGTTTTTCCTTCTAACTTATCAAAGTCAACAACTACAACTGCTCGTTGATTCTGAGCATGGTTAGTTTGGTTTACAGCAGCAATACCAATAGCATACTTACCTGTAACAAACGAATGTCTTAAGTTCGACATAAATGATCTTTTCATCATGTTTCCTACTGATGAGTAATCTGATTTAGGAATTCCTAATAAAACATTAATCTCATCATTAAGATCTTTCATTTGGTCTGCAGAGTTAGGCTTAACCAAGTTCTGAAAGTTTTCTTCATGGCTAACTAAGTTCTGTAATGATTGGATGTATTCGTTCTCAAGAGATTTCTTATACATTCTATCAACGATAGTTTCTTTTAGACCAACTTCATTTATACTATCTAAGAAATCTTCTATGATGTCTTCGTCAGTAAACTTACCAAGGTCTCCAAAGATGGCTTCGATTATTTTACCTTCTCCAACACCCTCGTTGAATTCTTTAATTGCAGCCTGTAGTTCTTTATATTGAGCATCATTTAGTAATTCTCCTCTATCGTACATCTCAGCAAACTTTTGTCTAGCTTGCTCACCAATACCAAAAAATGGTACAAGTTTGATATCACCTTTGCTCTTGAATGTGTTTTTCAAATAGATTGATAACTTATCAATATCAAAGTCAGATCCAGATTTGTTTACAAGGGCTGATGGAATTACAACAGAGTCTCCAAATTCTTTTGGTAAGAACTTAGCAATTCTAAATGAGTCAATAGAGTTTTGTTTCTGTGTAGGAATACGAAACCCTACACCTTCTAATATCTTTTTACCTTCATCTGTGTTATTCAAGTAGTCAAGAAGTTGGTCGTCAGACATATCTGATTCAAACCATCTGGCCACCATAATTTCACACACACGTTTACCATCTTCATCTTTGTAGAATTCAAGAACATCAGATGAGTATACAGGAACTTTTCCTTTTTTAGTTGAAACTAGTTTTGCTTCAGCTCTTGTTCCTTCAAATAATGTAGAAGGGATTTGAACTTTCAATCCTCCAGATATCTTAGGAGATACAACATTCTTGTCAGCAATAGAATATAGGATGTTTCTGATTTGTTGGTAAGCAGGTGTTGCTTCTAATACAACTTGTCCTTGTTTAAATCCAGCAAATGCATCTAATAAGTTATCATTAACTTCTCTTTTTAAGATTTCACTTTGAAGAGTGTTAACTAATTTATCTTTGTTTTCTATTTGGAATCCATCAGAAACTTTCTTCATTCCAAGTTTCTTCAGAAGAATTTTAAACCCTTCATCTATCTTAGCTTCTAGAAGAGCTTTGTTTCTTCTAACTTCTTTATATATTGGAGATGCTTTGATTTTTTCTGATTCGCTTAGTTTTATCCATTGAGCAAGTCTATTGTCAAAATTATCATTGTCTTTATTAAAGTCAATAGGCATCCCCCCCTCTAAGAAATCAAGAGTTACAAGTTTTGTAATCTGTGATCCTTGAGTTACATCATTTGAGTCTTTAGAAGGAACTTCAGATTGTACTCCCATGATAGCAAATGGAATGTTGCTCACTGCTTTCTGTGCATATGGATCTTGTGACTCAGCAGCTGTTTCAAATGGAGTTTCACTAAATGAACCATCTTGATTATATAGTGGACTAATAACTTCCACTCCAACTTTTCTACTTGATGGATATACAGCATAGTCAATGTTTTCTTTTTGCATTTTTTTGTACAACTTCACTGCATTTGATTTAGGATCCATCTCATTAAGGATTCTAAATGAAAGAGGCATTAATGCAAACTTATCTAGCACAACATCATTGTAATCTCTGCCATCAGCTTTATTTCCTGAAACAATAGGTTTGATAGGTGTGTATGTAGATTTAACACTTGGATTATTTCCAACCCATCTAACTCTACCTTCAGTATCTGTTTTCTTTCTAATGTTAAACGCTAGTTCTTCACTACTTAAAACAAGACCTTGCTCTTGTTTTTCTTCTTTAGATAAACCTTCACCTCTTACAATTTTTTCGTAAGCGTTGTCATATTTCCATTGAAGTTCATTCTCAGGAGTCCATTCACCTGAACGAATCTTGAATACACGATGAGCATTAGATGTAATATATCCACCACCATCAGTTTCTTTGTATGGAGTTTTATAATATCCTTCAAGAGGATTTTCAGAAAGAACTTCAGCAATAACTACAGATCTGAAATAATCTCTATTCATATCTGTATGTGATATATCACCTTTCTTGTATCCTTTGTTGTATATAGTATCTAGTGCTTGACTATATTCAGGAGACCCACTAATAAGAGATTGTCTTGGAGAGTTAAAGTTTTTGATACGTTTCAACTCATCCTCATACTGATATGGATCTGAGTATAACATTTTGTGCATCTCAATGTTTGCAATCATGTAGTTTGTAGAAAGCACTTTAAGTTTCTCATTAAGAATAGGTAGCGTCAAGTCAATTTCTTTTCCAAAAGAAATACCATCTGTAACAAGCTGACCTAGATCATTGACGTATACAACACCAAAGTTTAATAATGCATCTTGTGTAGCAGTTGCCTCCTGTGCAATAAACTTATCTAATGCTGCGTTGATTTGTTTTTCATAGTTTTTATATAATTGCTCAGGATCAACATTTTTGTTTTCTTCTGACACAATCATATTGTGCACTCTATTTATTTTCTTTTCTTCTGTCTGAGTGTTATCAGCTAGAATAGCTTTAAAGAAACGAAGGTCTTTGGCACTTCTATCACCTACAACAGTACGATTATCTCTTGCAAGATTAACCTCAGAAATAAAATATTGTTTGAATATTTCGTAATGTTTTTTAGCGTAGAATGAATCATCATTAATAAATGCAGAGTTATCTTCATGCATCTTAATAGCCCATTCGATAGAAGCATCTCCAGGTACAAGATTCAAATACACTCCATTCAAGTTAAGATTTATCTCTTGAACAAGTCTTTCTTTATATGAAAGTTTAGATGATTCTTTTTTCTTACCATTTGTTTCATTCAGTGTACCATCAATGTACACAGCTTTCATAAATTCTTCTGTGTTTTCTTTACGTGTACCTTTATCAGTAAACATGCTTTTCAGCATCACTGAGCCTTTGGTAAATACATCAGTTTGTAAATACTTGTATTGAGAATATTCAGGATTAGAATCTAGTTCATTTAAGTTTTTCAATTTAGAAAGAACATTGTGCAAACTACTAGTTGCGTTAGGTCCAATGTAAGTTTGCGTTCTTTCACCATTGATGTTGAAGTATGTGCTTTCAAAGTCAGGATCTTCTATGATTGCTTTGATTATACCAAGTTGGAACATGTTACCACTTACACCAAGAGTTTTCTCACTAAGTGTAACAATTCCTCTTGCTACAGCACTTTCTGTTTCATCGCTGTCAGATTTATTCTTTTCAGATAATTGTGTAAATATTGTCTTAAGACCATTCACAGCTTTTACAAATTGGTCTCTTTGGTTGTCTGTCAAGTTCTTTTTAATGTCAGAAATTTTAAAATCAATTCCTAGATTACTAAGAAACTTAACATATGTATTTAAGTCAGCACTGTTTAACTGTGCGTTCTTTGCAAAGTCTGTTGCATAATATCTACCAGTCTTAACATCATACGTAAAGAATTTTTTATCATTCTTAAGTTTATCTACCATTGAGTTAAACATATTACGTTTAGATTGTTTGGCTGCACTAGTAAGAGTTGAATCACTCACTACAACATCTCCTGTAGGCATGATGAATACAGACAATGCATCAGCATTCTGACTCTTCATTGTTTTCCAAAATGCAGATAGTAATGGTAATTGGTTTTCTGATAGTTTTGAAATATCTGCAGTGTCTTTTGATGGAAGTCCAGTGATTCGTTTATATAAAGCTTCGTAACTTGGATTACCTTTTGCAATTGCTTGCAATCTGTTAAGCATATCATTAGGATTAACAGAATCATAAAGTTGATTTTTCAAAGTGATGAACACTCTATCAAGAGGCATTAGAATAGCTCCACCAACTGATGACTTCTTAAATCTGAATTTCTTAACATCTACACCATTTACTTTCTCAGTTGTAGTGTATGATTCAGCTAAACTTGCTAATAATATCTTGATAGCAGGATTTGATTTTCTGAATGAGTCAATCTTTCTAGCATCTTGCCAGTCTCCTTTTCCAGAAGCATCATCATCACTTATGGTAGCTGCATCATTTTCATCAAACTCAATACCATAAACTTTAAGTTTTTCTTTGTGGCGTGCAACTATATCGTTCCACTCAGCATCAACATTATCATACAATGCTCCAATTACACCTAGTTGAGCAGCCTGCTCTTCTTCTGATATAATGTGAGTGGCAAAGTTACTCTCAACAACATCAGCCATGTGACCAATTGATTTCAATACTTCTACGTGCAATTTATCGTACACTTCTTTTGCTGTAGGTTTTTCTAACTCAAAGATGCTTCTGTCTTCTTTACTTATATCTCTTAATGTCACAAAGGTCATGTGTTCAATGATCTCATGTAACTGAGTGGCATCAATGTTCTTAACTCTGAACTCAGAAGACATGTCTCCTTTAGCATCTTCAATATCTATAATACCAGCATTGGCATATGCTAACTTAGATGTGTAAGGATTTGGCATAGCATAATAACCTGTACCAATTCTATCAAACAGTTGTTGTGTATTATTTTGTGCATTCTTTCCAACAAAGAACTCCTTAATGAAGTTAACAATGTCTGAGAACAATTTAGCAATCCAAGATTTCTTAACACCTTGTTCAGAATATGTATCACCAGTTAATACAAAGTCTCTAAACTCTTCAGCAAGTTGTTCTTTGATTTGGTAATCTGTAGCATCTTTGTAAGCTACAGGTTTGTACATGTTCTCTCTATCTTGGAAAGTTCCTTTTCTTTTTCTAAACTCTTTGTAAATATTAGCTTTCTCTTCAGGGGTTGCAAACATTTTCCATACAGCTTCAAATACCTCGTGATACACAGTACCCACCTCAGCATTTTCATATACATAGATTGCACCTTTGTGGAACATACCCCAAGCTTGTTTACCATTAGTTGCTCGAATTATATTCTTAACTCTGAATACAGGAACTCCTTTGAAGTTTTCTTTCAACCATGCTTCAACATTTTGCCACTTCTCTCCTTCGAATCTAGTGCTTTGATCTAGAAGAGCAACACGAAGTGCTTCGTCATCATACTCATCCACTTGAGTTCTTTGTCTGCTGCTAAACTTACTTGCTGCAGTAGGAGGTGGTGGTGTAGAAGGAGTCTCAACTTCTTCTGAAGTTTCTGCTGCTGGAGCTTCTTCTTCTTGTGTAGGAACAAACTCTGTAGGACCTAATGGTGGATCGTTAGGAATCTTTAATGCTTCTAATTGTGGGTAGATTTCTTTGTAAATCTCATTACCTAATTGTTGCATTGCTTCTTGAGGAGTGATTCCTTTTTCTTCTGTTAGTTTTGCAACAGCTTCTGCATTGTGAGATTTGAAATCTATATTGAATGTTGTCTGGTTCTCGTTAAATTGTTTACCATTTATAGTGAAATCAACTTTACCATAACTTAAAACTTGTATTGTATTAACTCCCACTCCACTTAAATCAAATGTTGTTTGACCAGCATTTGCTGCAGGAACTTTCTGACTAGCTTCATACGCATCTAATTGTGGTCTAATCTTTTGTAGAATAGTAGAATAGATTAATCCTTTAGCATAGTCTACTTCACTAACTTCTTCAGGTCTGTCTTTCATTAAGTCTGGTGTAGCCATGATTGAATTCACTACATCTGCCTCAAACGTAATACCTAACCCTTCGTTTCTATTAGTGTCAATAAACTTTCTAGCATTTATTGTGAATTTAATGTTTCCATGTTTTCCAACCTTAACATTATTTTCAGCAGTTCCTTCTAAGTTATATGTTACAGTAGTGGTTGCTGCAGGAGCTGCTGCTGCTTGTGCAGGTTTTGCAGATAACTCAGCTATCTTACTATCTATGAATTTAGTTAATGTATATCTACTAATAATGTCATACACCAATGCTTCTTCACCATTAGTTGCCAACATCTGTTGTTCAAGATCTTTATTTAATTGATTTTGATCATAGTTTTCTTGGAAGTTCAAGAATTCTCGCTCATCAATTATTTGATAAACTGAATCCATTAAACCATTCAAGTCTTCTTCAGAATTGATTGCAGCTTTTAATTTCTCTAATGTACTTTTTTGTGAATCAGCATCTACCTTAGCTGGTTGTTGTGTAGGTGCAGGAGTGTTTGTTACAACAGACTTGATCTCTGGTAACTTGAAATCACCATCCTCATCAAATGTATCATCCAATGTAAAGTAAATACCTTTCTTATTAGGTTGGTTTTCATCTTTCAATGGTCTAACTTGTGTGAACAAAGGAATCTCATCTTTAGTTCTACCTTCAGATGATAATAAGTATGTTTGATAGTTTACCCATTCTTTTAGAATTGGTTTACCTTCTTTGTTTATTCCTGTAATTTGATAGTAGGGAACATTGTAAGAACTATTGTTCACCATTGTAGAGTTTGTATTGTGATACATTCCCTCAAGGATAGCAATGATGTCAAGTTTTCTTTCTTCCATTGACATAGGAGTGAAAGCAAATCCATCTGCACCATTACCAGACATATATAGTCTAGTTACATCTTGATTGTTTTCTGTTACTGTTTCAAACCATACACTATTAAATCCAGGTTTTTTTCTTTCACCTGTTTGCATGTTTCTTGGTATACCCCAATAAATTACAGACTTCAACCATTTGAATAGTTGTTGTGTCTCTGGAGTTTTGAATGTACCATCTGCTTGTGCATTTTTGGCTGCTTGAAGCATTACATCATATATAACTTCAGCTTCAGATCTGTTAAGCTTTCTATTGAATACTTTAATCAATCCATTAGAAACTTTTACAAACACTCTACCAAGAACAGACTTACCTGGTTGGCTTTCAAAAGTTGTTTTACCATATGTGATTTGCTCACTGTTAGTGGCAACTGTCAATACATCTCTTGTAAGAAGTGCCTCATCTTCAAGCATTCCTGTTTCTTCAACACTTACAACAGCACTTGTATCTCTAACAAATTTCTTAGCTACGTCATCCCACTCTTCTACATATTCAACAATACCAAACGATGGAGATATTGTTTGAGGGTCAGCAAGGGTTTCTCTTGCTAATTGTTTTTGTCTCCATGCAGCATACTGAGCTTTTAACCCTGTTCTAACTTCTTCAGGTGTAGAAGATCTGAACATTGAAGCTCTTTCAAATTCACCTTTTTCGTTTTTATAATTTGCCTCTAATTCTTCTAATGGGAACACTTGGTATATAGCACTAGTCACAGGACTAGTCATTGCATCTCCTTCTAAAGGTTGACCATTTTCTCCCACTAATGTCATAGTACCATCCTCATTGTCTTGTACCATTACAAGAGCAATAATTTTATTTGGATTAACTATGTTTCCTTTTGCATCTTTAGCTGTTCCACCATCTGTTAGGTAGTCCATCAATCCTGGAATAAGAGCATCTTGTGTTTTAGCAGTTACTACAACTCCACGAATCTTGTTCTTGTTTTCAAACTTGTTGAAGTTAAATCCAAAACGATTTGCTCTTGCATGGTTCTCTCTAACTTTCTCACCTTTGTTACCTCTAGTGACAGCTATTGTTGAACCTACTGCTTCAAGATCATCTTTTCTAGCAGACGCTTCGAAGTTATCATCTGAATGGGTATTCTGAATAGATGTATCATTTGTTCCTAAGAACTCACTACGCATCGATTCATCTTTTTGTAAACGTTCAGATTCTGCTTCTGCAGCTTTGTGACGTGCTGCAATTTCTTCAAACTTATTCAACACCATATACTTGGCATCAATAAGTTTTGAAAGTTCTTCAAACTCACCTAACATTACACTAAGATGATCTTCCAAATCAGCAATACGAGTTTCATTAGGATTGATTTCTCCATCCTCCATCACTGAAATAATATCATCTAAGTTTTGTAACTCTTCTTTGTATGTAGGTTTTAATTTTAAGAAGTTAGGATTTTGTTTCAAGAAGTCCACCCAGTCTTGTCCCATAAGTCTAGGAACATTTGGATATTTAGATTCAAACTTCTGAATTAAATCTGTAAGCATTTTAATTGCAGAATCAATTGCAGCTTGTGTGCTTTTCAATAACTTAGAAACAATACGCATTTGATCTTTTGTCTTCTCTTGAAGCATCTCAAGATTAAGAATATCATCTTCTAATTCATTTTTAAAGTCATAGAAGTTCGTAGCATACTCATCAATGTTGTCAGCAACATCCATTACGTATGACATATTAAACTCTATCTCTTGAATATCATCTTCAAGTTTAACAAGTTCATCCTCTAATTGAGTTTGTAGTCTAGATAGTTTTATTGTATTATCTAAAGCTGCTTTTGCACTTGCTTTAAAACGAGTTACTTTTTTAGAACGTTTGTCTACAGAATTTTGTTCAATTTCTTTTCGTAACTCAGCAAGATCTTCTGAGATTTTTTCTAATTGCTTTTTCTTTTGCTCAATTAAACTAGTTGTAGAATCTTGTCGTTTAGAAAGATCATCAAATAACTCTGTTAAGATTTTAAGACGTGCCTCACGTTTAGCTTCTGTGCGATCATCTTTCTCAGCTGTGAATTCATCTTGTGCCTGTTTTTGAACTGCTGTTAATTCACCAACAGCTTTGATCATAGGCTCTGTGAAACCTTTTTTCTTATTAGGAATAAACTGATCTCCTGTAACCTCAATCTCTTTACGTTCTCCTTTTTTATTAGTGTAAACAAAAAGCATTTGTTTAGTCTCAGGGTCGTAAGTGATTCTACCTTTTTGTTTCCCTCCTTTATCTTTACCAAAGTTGAATTCATAAACAGTATTCCAGTTCTCCATATAGAACTTAGCTTTCTTGTTTTTCAAAGTTGATTCAACTTTTCCAAGATTATATCTAGCAATTGTAGAAGGTTTTAAATCGTGGATGTTACCATCAGAGTCTTTCACTTTGATAGTACCATCTTCGTTTTGTCCAAGGATAGTTATTCTAGGAGCACGATAAACTTCTTTACCTTTCTCATCATATTCCACATCTTGTCCTATAAAGTATTCAGTACCTACTTCAATGTCTCTATCTCCTCTTTTGGTTTTGATTTTGATGATTTCTTTAGTAGTAGGAACTGCTGCTTCATCTTCTTCAGTTGCTGTAGTTTCAGCAAAGTCTTGTGGTTTTGCTTTAAGATCATTGTACTCTTGTAAGAACTTACTTCTCTTAAGAGCCATGAATGATAAATCATCAAGATCTTGGATACGATCTTCTTTCTCATCATCGTTTATTGTAGTATCTTCTTGGATACTAGCCACAGCTTTGTCAAATGATTCAGTTTCACCAGCCAATACATCAGCTATAATCTGATTTACATCATAGTTAGGAGATAGAACATTAGGAGTTAATCCAGTAATTCTATTATCATAATCTGATACCTTGGTTGCAGCATAGATCATTTTACTAATTATGTCAGATGGATAAGTTGGTGTTCCATCTTCATTAACTTTACCACCATAACGTAAGCTGAGTGACTGATACAACGACTTCATGTTGTTAGCAGTTTGCTCAAGATTGGTTAATCTTTGTGAGTATGCTTCTTTTGTATCTGTAGGAAGAGCTTTTCCTTCTGTAACCAATTGGTTAAATCCTTCATCTGTGCTAGCTAATCGTCTGTGATCCTCTATCTCAGCTTTAACAAGATCATATCTACCATACTTGATACGAGGAGTTAAGTAGTTAACAATGTAATCTGTTTCTCTATCTTTACTCTCAGTGAGATTACCTTCTTTCAAAAGTCTTTCTCTTTCTTCTTGAAGAGTAGTTCCTCTATTTACAGAATCAATAGTTTCTTTTGTAAAGTCTGATAATCTGAACTTATTGAATTGTTCTACAGCTGCAGCTGTATTTGCTTTCTGATCTCTTCTTTCTTGGTATGTGCTTCTACCCATCATCAATGCTCCAGACAATCCTCCAATAAGAATGTTCTTAGCACCTTCGTTTGTAGTTAATGTTTCTTTAATCCCTGTAGAAACAGCATACACCCAATCAGTGGCTTGATTGTTGTATTTTTTATTATAGTAATCTTGTGTACCCATTTGTACTGCAAACTGAGCACCTTCTTCAAATGCTTCAGATCCAGAAAATACATATGGTCTAATAGCATTGATTGTATTCAACACTCTGTTTCCACCAGCTTTAACAGCAAATTTACCAGCAGCATCTGTAGTGATGTCACCAATCTCTCTAGTCATGTTATTCAATATACCCTTCTCAGCTTTGTAAGAAGATCCTAATATCTTAGGAAATTGAATGTAGTTAGTAGCACTTAATAAAGCAACGTTAGTTAAGAATGATGCATTACCAACATCATCTGCAGATTGATTAATCTTTTGAAGATCTGCTCCTGTTGGATCTACACCACCATGTGTTGCTTTGTATTCTTCAATTTTTTTATTTCTAAAATCATTAAGGTTATGGTAAGCTTCAAATCCAGCCTCACCTGTTGTAGATAAACCAGCAACAACAGCTCTATGTCCTTTATCAAGAATGTTGTATTGTCTTAAATATGAGTCAGAGAGTTGTTTGATTTTACCATATGCTTGAGAACCTTTGTCAAGTCCTACTAATGCTTCCTCTGATGCAGCAACTGCTTCAGCAGCTCTACCCATAGATAACAATCTTGAAGCACCAGGAAGTGCAGCAAGTCCTTTTAATGCAGCTGAATAAACTCCTCCTGTTAAATAAGCACCTGCAGCAAACCCCATGTTTTTAACAACACCATCCCATAAGAAGTTACCTGTCATAAAGTAACTTGGAGAATACCAGCTAGCATTCTTTTCTACATCTGTATAAAAGTTTGGAAGAGCATCTTCTGCTTTCTTATTTAACTCATCTAATTGTTTATTGAATTCATTATTGTAGAATGAAGAAAACTTACCATCTTCTGCCCATCTTGCTAAACCATTAACAAGACCAACTGTACCTTGTAAGAATGTTGTACCTGTAAGTAAAAGTCCTTTACCTACACCATTAACCATTTTAGAAGGCCAACCTTGTCCTTGCGCATACGCATCTTCATTATTATAATCTCCTGGAACAAAATTGTCAAATCTATTTGATGACACTTCTTCAAGAGTTCTAGCAACACTTCCTCCTGGTTTTATATCACTCTTAGTGAGTAAGAAGTTCTCAAGAGACTTCAATGGGGAGGGTCCTTCACTTTGTCCTCCTCCTCCTAAACTAGCAGGTGGTAAATACACATTGTCTTGACCTCTATATGTAGGTAGTGGATCTGGCATACTAGGTGCTGTATACCCACTAAACTTATCTTCAAGATCAAGTCGATCTATTAAAGGAGTTTCTACATTTAAGTTTGTTGGTACAGGACTAACTGATGCACCATCTTGTGCAAATAACCTATCTGGTTCTAAATTATCGTATGACATTATAGAGGGTTTTTAGAAGCTTCTTTTATTAATTTTAAATCTTTAGCTGTAGGAGTTCTACCATATATCATTTCAAATATTTCAACATCAGTTAAATTTTGAAGTGCTGGAGCAATCTTACCTTCATCAATCATTCCACCTAAAGGATATGGAGAGTTTGATATTATTTTCTTAGTGAGTGGATCTACTATATTAACTCTTATAGAATATGCACCATCTGATTTTATTACATTTCCTGAAACTCCAAAATATTGTACACTTGGAAAATCTATATTTCCTAAAAATGAATTAGCACGAGTTGTAGCTTTACCATCCAAAGATGTTGTATTTGCTTTCATTCTAGTCATTTGGTTAATGTAAGGACGAGCTGCTAATATAGCAGGATCAGCATCAAACATACCTTTGAACACTGAGTTATAAGCTTCAGGTGGAATTCTAAATGTTACTGTTTTTCCATCTTTATCTGATGCTGTCAGTTGATACATTGCTGGAGCAAACTTAGTTCCCTCAACAACCTTCACTGTAGCATTTTGAAGACCTCCTGCAATTTTTCTTAAGTCTGTTGTACTAAGACCTGGTGAGTTTGGAAGTCCACCTTTCTGACTATCTGCAAGATTGGCAAATGAAACAAGAGCATTTCCAAGAGTGGTCTTTTGTGCTTCAGTACCTAATGGAACACCATATTCCATTCCTTGCATGGCCATTGTTCTTGCCTTGATTTCATTTCCTATGAAATCAGTTTTTTCTTGTAAGGTTTTTGCATAAGGTTGATTAACATTCTTGTTATAATATCTTAAGTTTTGTGTCAGCACTTGTGCTGCTGGAGTGTTTTGATTTTTATATGCTTCGTATAAGTAATATTCTTTATTAGATAGTTCTGCTTTTGCTTTAGCATCATTGTATGTAATAGCACCTCCACCTCCACCAGTACTTCCTGAACCACTAACTGTTACATAATTCTTTACTTTCTGATTAAACTCAACAAACTCTCTTGGATTAAATATATATTGTCTGCCACCAGGAAGAGGAACAGTTATAGATTTAGCACCTTGAGGAATTTTATCATATACATTTCCATACTTAGCATCTGCTTGTTTTTGTAAATCAACAACCATTATTTGATTTGCAGCCACCTCTCTTCTTTGAGGTTCTGTAGTAGCAAAATGTTTAGCTAATGCAGGATCTACAGATGATGGAGAATTTTGCCAAGCTAAACGATTTTGATCTAACCAACCTTTGTTTCCTGTTTTATCAAATTGTGCCATGATTTGAGCATCGCTTGCATTAATTGCTGCTTCGTCAGTTTTGATTTGTTGTTCTACTTTCCCAATAGTTACATCTGGTAAATCGTTTTGGTTTACAGCAACAGGAACTCCACCATATCCTTCTGCAGCTTTTGCTTCTCTTTCAGCTTTTTCTTTATCTAATTTTAAATTCTCACTTTTGTAATAGTTTGAAGTTCTCTCAAATCTTTCTCTTTGATCATAATCCATGTTATGTTTCTCCCATTCAATTGCTTTAGTTTCTCTAAACTGTTTAGGCTGTTGATAGGCATTAGTCTCATTAGTCATTGATGTTTCTTGATGAGAGAAAGTTTGTGAGAAAGTATTTATCCACTTAGTAGTGAACAAGTTTGATTTAACAGCTTCTACATTTCCATTATTGAGAGAATCATGAATACCTTTGTAATCAGTTTTTACTTTGCCCATCATTCGATTCAACGCAATAATCTGTTCTTCTATTTTTTGTTTTACAGGAATAGATGTAGTGGAAGTTATAGAGTTAGCTAATATATCTCTTTGTTCTCTGTATTTAGAGTAATTATCATCGTAAGATTTAGTGATGTCTTCAAGTAATTTTTCTGGTGTAGCGTTAGAGTAACTATATCTACCATCGATTTGTAGTTGTTGAAAATCACTAGGGGTAAGACCTGCCATCAATGCTGATTGAATTCTTTCAGGAGTTATACCAGCAATCTTAGTTCTTGTTGTAGCATCTAACACTCCTGTAACTTTTCCATTCTCATCATATTCAAGAGATACATCTGTGATGTTTTCATTCTTAACTAATCCCTTGATTACCTCTAATGCATTTTTAGAATAGTTGGTGTAAGGTTTGTAATCGCTACTAAATGATTTTTCTACTTCAGAACTATTCAACCAACTGTTTGCTTCAGTTTTAAATAACCAATCATTAGATGCAGAACCTTTACCTTCTTTATTTAAGGCAGCCATGTTCTCCAATCCTTTTCTATATTTTGCAGTGGAGCTAACAGCATTTTGCACATTAGCATCTTTGGATATTTGGTTTGTCATTCCTGATACAGAGTTGACAAGTTGGAAGTCAGAAAAATCTCCTGCACCTACAAACTTAAGACTGTTACCAAGTTGATTAAGTTTAGATTGTAGATAAGCTTTATCCACATCTCTAACAACATCTAACCCAGCAATGTTGTCTATATTAGTTTGTATTTTTTGTATTCCCTCGTCATACTTCTGTTGTTTAGCCATACCAATCTTAGCCATATCCTCTACAGGTAATTGCTCTACGTATGGATTAAACTGTTGTAATCTGTCTGTGAATGAAGCCATGATTTTTTAATTAACAAATATAATTGGAATTATTATACCTTCCAAAATTAATAATTAGTTTAGATAACATTTTATAACTAAAATAGTTAGAGATTTTTAATAGATCTAAGAATTGATCCATTGCTAGATTTTACTTTTTTACCATTCTTTCCTTTTCCTGAAACCATTCCATATGGATCTTCTTCTTCTTCAATAGGTGTGTATGGACGTGGAACAATACTGCTAGCTGAAGGAGTTTCAAAATCAGTAGCCATTGGTGGTTTTTGGAATTTTCCTTTTGGTGCAGCAGCTGCTGTAGCAGAAGAAGTTTTACTTCCTTTAGAAGTAACTTGTTTACCATTAGCATCAACCATTTTATAAACTACGTTACCATTAGCATCTGTTGTCTTAACCATTTTTAAACCTGCCTTATTACCATACACTTGAGGAATAGTAGGTTGATAAATACCATTCAAGTTAATAAGTCTACCATTTGCATCATATCTATAATTGTACATATTTTCATATGTCTGTAGTTTTTTATTCTCAAGTTTATTTTTAAGATATTTATCAGAAATAGAACTCAATGCATTTTCTCTAACAGCTTTTGTATTTGACTTAGCTTGTTGTTGTCTTACATATTGATTATCAAGGATGCCTAAGTTTTTCTCTTGAGCAGCATTCATTGTGTTTATGTTTGCTGCATAAGTAGCATCATCTCTAGTTTGGTTTTGTCTGAACTGTTCAGCTAACACTTTATTTGTAGCATCAATTGATTTAGCATCAACAATAGATTGAGCAGCAGGATTATATCCTAGTTGTCTTTTTGCTTCTCTACGTTGAGCTGTAATCTCATTTAATGCATCTTGATATGAAACATTACTGTTAGATTGCAATTGTGGATAATATAATTGTGCTTGCACACCTTCTTCTTGATTATCAGCTAATGCCATAGATTCTCCCATAGTTTGCATAGCATCAAGTCCTGTAGCATTTGAAGGACGTACGTATTGAAGAAGTTGATTTACAATAGGGATTATTTTATTTCCAGTATTTTTAATTGGTTCATACGTAGCGTTCTCATCTACAGGTTGTCCTGTAGCTGGATCAATTCCACCATACATCATTTGTAAAGATGACCAACCAGCTCCAAGATGATTAGGATCAAGGTAAGCAGGTCTTCCATATAAACTCATATGTCGAGCATCAATCATCTTTTTACTTTCAGGATTAGCTAATAAGAATTTTTGAAACTCTTCATTACCTTTTCCTGTAAACCCTAATCTCTGAGCAATATCATCCCACTCTTGTGCAGTGAATGAAGAAGCTGCTGCTTTTCCATATGGATCACTAGCAGAGTAATTACCTTGCCATGGATCAATACCATATTTACTTGTATAAGCAGGAGGTTGTGTTACTCCTACTTGTGCTTTTTTAATTGATGTTCCATATTTAGCGAATGCTTCCTTTTCAGCTTTCTTATCGTACGTACCTTTACCTACAGCAAGATCATCAGCTACAAGATAGTTTTCTTCAGATGCCTCGTTGATAGCATTTTGGAAATGTGCTAATGTCATTTTATCGCTTGCTATTTTTTGAAGTCCCATTTGTCCTGCTTTTATATTTGCTTGATTTGCTGCAAAGGTTAATCTATCAAATGAATTTTTAACATCAAGTCCATCTAATTGATTTGTAGCTTTCTCAATAAGCTTAGTGTATTTATTTTCTTGTTTAGAAAGATCAAGTCCAATGTTTTTAAATTTCTTACCATGATACTTACCTGCAAGAGAAATGATCTCATCATCACCTGTTTGTGCTGCAACCTTTTTATCAAACTTAAGATTACCTAATACAGTTAAGTTTTTCTCACCTGTCTCAGGATCCATCATTTCAAATGAAGGTTCTCCTCTTTCCACTTCTACATCAGCATCAGGATTCTCTGCTCCATACTCAGCATAATCTGTGTATGAATCATGGCCACCTTGGCCATATTTAACACCAATGCCTGTATTACCATTTCCATCAGACTCATCGTGTGATTGTCCATAGAAGTTAATAGTTTCACCTGTGCCTGGCATGTATGGATTTTGAGAAATAGTTTTTGCCTCACCACCCCAAGTGGTTTTAACTTCACCACCTAGTGCCATAGTTTCCATTCCCCTATTACTAATAGGAGTGTACATTGGGTCTTTTAAGTGACCACCACTTCTTAGTGTACCCATTCCTTCATGTGCATAATTATAAAAGTCTTCTGCGTCTACGTTTCCAAATTGAGATATTACTTGAGGATTAATATTTCCTCCTTGACGTAGTCTTGTAAAATATATATTAGGAGCTTCGTAATTTCCTTGTTTAGTCACTGTTGCTCTAGGAAGTTTCTTGCCTGATAATTTTTCCAATTGTTGAATCTTAGCATTAATCTGTTTTAAACTCAATCCTTTAAATTCATTAGCATATCCCATAGGATTTAAATTTTGTATTCCAGTATCTACATTAACATCAACAATTCCTTTCTTAAGCATCATTGCTCCTGCATCAAGAGTAAGAGGGTATGAGTCTGTACTAAGACTAGTGGAACCAATAAAATTTGTTCCTTTAGGAGCACCTTGTACTTTATCAAGAGCTGTTCTTAATTGTTTTGTTGTGTTTGCACCTGCCTGTTTAAATATAGTACCATCACCTAAATAATTTCCAGCAGCATCAAATTGTTGAATATTATCTAACTCATGAGAAGTTTTAGCATATCCAATCAATGATTGTGGAGAAGATGTATAAGGTTGGTAATCTATTCTAGGTTGCTCAAAAAATGTATTTGCAAAATTTCTACCTACTTTTCTAACAAAACTATTTCCAGGATCGAACGCTCGTTGAGTTGATGGTTCTTGAGCTATGGCAGCAAGTGCTTCATCATATGGATTAACAGCAGTACTAACATCATTAAGATCAAGTTCTGTTAATGTTTTACTTACTGGTGAAGGTGCTTCTTTTCCTGCAGGAACAATATTTCTATAACTATCAATAAGTTCTTGTTTTGAAATTCCTAAAACCTTTCTTACAACTTCATCATCTAACGAACTTAAATTTTTATTGATAATAGCCATTGCTTCAGGATTTTTTAACAATCCAGTTTTATTATTTCTTGCTACATCTATGAATTTACCTAGTTCTCCAATTGCTTTAACTGTATTGGATTCATCCATAGTTAATTGTATATCAGGAACATCTTTTTTATTCTTTCCAAGAACATTTTTTGCAAAGTCAGTAATTATTTCTTTATCTTCTACACTACCAAATATCTTTTGTGATTTTTTATCATTCAATAATTTTTGTACATTTTTTATTGCAGTTTCTTCACTTGGTAAATTATCAAAAAACTCTCTAACTACAGCATCGTATTCAGGAGAATCTTGCCCAAATTTTGTACTTATACTATATATTTTGTTTTGATATTTATCTGAATATGAATAGTAGTCTCTGAATGCACTCCACTTCTCATCTGATGATAAACCATTACCAATTTTATTTACTATTTTAGTAACTGCAGAACCAATTAAATCATCTGCTTCATTAGCATTGTTTACAGTTCCTGGAGGAATAGTTTTATACTTTGTAACAATTTCATTATAAGTATCTTTTGCAATAGTTGGTAAGTTCTTTATGTGAGTTTTTATATTATTTAGATCTTTGTATGTTTCTACACCTTCTTTGATTGTACTTTTAGCAAACTCTCCAACTTTAGGAAGTGCTTCTTTAACTATAGGAATTGCTTTTTTTGTAAAGTCAGCTCCTGTATTAATTCCTGTTTTTATTGAACTTGCTAATTGAGGTACTGATGCAATTGCTTCATAAGAAAGAGGATTCAATGCCATTGATTCTTCTTCACTTACATTACCCATTCTTTGAGAACCAAGCATTGGTGTTTCTCTGAAGTCACCATATGATGATGTAGTAGAATTTTTTGCTGCATTAGCAATATAGTTACCTGGTGCATTTGCAAGAGCAAACATATCAACTGCTGAGAAATTAGAATCTCTAGCTGCTTGTTCTTCTTCTGGTGTAAGACCAGCAATAGGAATATTAAGTGGGTTTCCAGGAAGGAATGTATTTCCAAGTTGTTGTACACCACTAAGAGTTTTTGCAAACTCATTAGGATTTAACTGTGAAGAGTATTTAGAATTAACCATTGCTTCTCTCTCTGCTGGAGATAATTCATCTACCCAAGCATCTCTATAACCAAGATCAAACTTTTTCTTTTTAGCAAGTTGTTCTAATGCATAAGTGTTTCTATTGTAATCGTAGTTTTGTTCAATTTCTTTAAGAACATTCTCAGGGAAATCATTCTCACTTGCACCATACCAGTTGCTACCAAGACCTTTGATATACTCAGCTTGTTTTTGTTTGATAAATTCATCTTTGCTATTTTTCTCATCGTAAGCTGCTCTGAGTTTAGAAAGCTCAGTAGGTTTTGCAGATACAGTCACTTCATTAAGTTGCCCTCCCCACAATGGGTTCTCTTCTCCATCAGCTAGTTCGTTTTGCAATTGTCCTGATTCATACAACTCTTTATATTTATCAGAAGATGTACCTAATGTTGAAAGATTACCTTGAGCATCTCTTATTTGAATAGTATCACCTGTTTGAGCAATGGGTCCACCATTTCTTCTACTTGCTGTATGACCAAACATTTTTTCATAGTCTGCAAGCTTCATCATGTTTCTTCCATATGCTCTTTGAGCAGATCTCATGTCAGATGGATCTTTATCAAACATTCCACCAATCATTGAACCTACTGCACCACCTGCAGGACCAAATATACTACCTACAGCACCACCTACTTGACTTCCTCCACTATTTCCATAGAAAGATCCAACTAATGGTCCATAAGGATTTTGTCCTAAATTATTCATAAAATTTTGTGCTCTATCTTCTTGACCTCCTTCTTCAAACTGTTTCACTTTATTAGGATCATTAAGTGGCTCATACCCAAGATCATCATAAAGTGTACCAGGAGCATAAGTGTTTTGAATCTCTGCCCCATCTTTAGCAAGTGGATTTGTTCCTACACCTTGTGCAGGATAATATGAATTAGCACTAAATATATTTCTAGGATCGTCTACACGATTGTACATACGTTTAGGTTTACCTAATGCATCAGTTGATGCTTTTGCCTTAACCTGAACATCAGAAACTTTCTCCCACATCTGGGCTTCTCTTCTTGCTTTTCTTTGAGCATTCATACTTTGAATACCTCCCATAATTCCACCAACTACATTCATAGCTCCCATAACATTAAAAGGAGCACCCCCTCCTTGTGGTTGAGGTGTTGCAACAGCAGGGTTATTAACAGAAGTTTGTCCTGGGTTTGATGCAATTCCATATGGATTATTATTTTGGTAATAATCATTAGATTGATTTGATGGACCTTGCAATAGACCAGTTTGAGCTTTCTTAAAAGCTTTACCATGCATTTTCATAAATGCTTCTTCTGAAGGATACTTTTTATAGAATTCTTTTTCAGATTTAACCCCTGCGATTTTTAATATTTGAGCCTTCATATTAATTGTATTTGTTCAACCATCCACCTGGTTGTGGTTTGTTATAGTTTGTAAAGTTAGTTAATTGATCAAGATGTTGCAAAGTTTTTTCATCTTGTTGATTTACACCATTCTTAGCCATTGGAAACTCTGTGACTTTCTTTCCTTTGAACTTATAATCTTTTCCTGGTTTCATCATTTTTACATCACCTTCGTCAGAGATTCCAATTACATTAAATGGAACTCCTTTCATTGTTATTTTATTAGAACCTATTTCTGTTACTTTTCCTGGGTGAGCCCATTGTCCTTGATCATCCTTTATTACTTCTCCTTGATAGTTGTCTAACCAACCACCATTCTCCATTCCTTTAGGTTTCCAATCTAGTCCATGTTGGTAATAAGACATCTCTGCACCATTCTGTGCAGAAGCATCAGTTACATCAGTTTGATTTCTACGTGGTCCTTTACTAGGAGCACCATGTCTTGCATATGTAAATCCTACAGCCCCTGGAATAGAACCACCCATTGCATACTCAGGAGTTACCTCTACATCATTTCGTAATGTGTTTAATCTCTCAATCGCTTTAGGGTTTTTAGAATTACCATACTGTTTCTGTATATAATTATTATACTGTTCAGCTTTTTGTAATGCTCGTTTTACTTGTTCAGGATCACTTGTATTAACGTTCATGTCATCATATGATCCCCCCCTACCTCTCATTCGTGTATTTTTTTGTTGAATGTTCCAATACTGTTTACCATCATTAGTTTCTGATTCTCTTAGTCTAGGTAGTTCTGCAGATGGAAATTGTGAAAAGGTTTTAGGTCCTGCTGGATTAGGTAAGTCTAATGGGTTAGTGCTAAATCTTGATTCACTTGGCCAATCTGTATGTCTAGGTTCTACATCATATTCATCTCTATATCTTGGTGGATCTATCCATGATGGACCACGCATGGGCATTAGTGTCTCTCCACGCATAGGCATTTCTTGTAAAAATTGTCTATCACGCATAGAGACTGCATGTTGATTATAATTAACAGGCATAGCATTTACTGATCTATAGTTGCTATAAGGTCGACTTGCAATTGCTTCTCCAGGAACTAAAGGTTGTGATTTTGCTGGTCTTGTATAATGAGGATTAAATGTATTGATGCCACCTGCTTGATCATCACCATACATCTCATACTGAGAGTTATTTCTTCCTCCCATCATGTTTCCAAATATATTACTCATGCCTGTTTGAGCTTGAGGAATATAACCACCCATAGCAAACTCTGTAGATGCTGATGGTGAAGGTATTGGAAAGTTTACAAGATCTGCTGATTCAGGTAATTCTAATGCTTTAAGTTTTGGATTAACTTTTTTTACAACAGGTGGGGCAGTTTGTTTTTTGCTTTTTGCAATAATTGGAGTTGGTTGAGTGGGTGTTTTCTTTTTAGATGTTGCAACAACGTTAGATATGTTTGGTGTTTTAACAGATGTATTATCTACTGAAGTTTCTCTGGTTTCTTTTTTTGGAGAAAGCTCTGATATCTTTTTACCTCTGTTTTTCTTTACATTAAACTCATGCATCATTTCTTTTTCCTTCTCAGCTCCTAATAACACTAATGACATCAACTGAGCTGAAGGATGAGGAATTAATCCAACTGTATCTGATACTGATGGTTTTTGACCTTTTGTTAAAGATTGTGTAACACCTATTGCAGATCCTATACCAAAAGGTGGTTTTTTACCTGATGCAAAAACAGCAGCATCAATAATTTCTTGTCCTACATTTGAAATTTCAGGAGGAGGAGCAGAACCATTATTGGGAAGCAATTGTGCGTTTAAAGTAATACCACCATTCTGAAACTGTCCCCCCCATGCAGGAGAATAGTTACGTCCTACATTAGAATGTCCATTTCCTTTAAATCCTTCAGGAGCTGTAGTTTTAGAATCATTGTAATTCTCTTGGTATTCTTGCATTCTTCCTCCCTCAGCATAAGAATCTAACCAACCACCATTCTTCATGTTGTTACTATTGTCTCTACCACACTCGTGACAGATGTACAAATCTTTCTTGCTAGAATCAGATTTGTTCCAACTCCATCCACAACTTGAACATGTTACTTTTCCTTTCATATTATTTGTAAGAGATTTGACTTGGAGCTGTTATAAACTGACTAACTAAATGTACTGTGCAACTGTTATCTAAGATGTGTCTAATCTTTAAGTCTTTTGCTCTAAGAGGAGCTTTCTTAAATGATCTAGTTCCATAGTCCATATTTAATTGATTAACCACCTTATCAATAGAAAGGCTTTCACAACTAGTATTAAACAATGGAATCTGAGAACTTTTTTGTAATGCCCAGAATGTATTATACTGATAGAAGTTATCACTCTTAGTGTATGTGATAGTTTTACTATTAGTGTTAAAGATAGGATATTGATTATATGCTTGCAAGTTGTTCATTGGTTTTGCAACAAGTTCTAATAACCCTGAGCTTTGTTGTCCATTATATAGAACAGCTTTATTGAACCATTTATTGTTTGTTTCAACTTTTGTATTGTAACTGAATACACCATCAGGAATAGGGATGTATTCATATGCCTTGGTGTAATCTTTTACATTCTGTAAAATCTCATCATAGTATTGGTATGCAAAAGGATATTCAATAATATAAGGCTCTATGTTTCCATAAAAATAATTGTACGTATGTATGTCAGTGAGATGTTGCCACAGACATGCTGTGGAAGATTGAACATACGTTGCATTTGCATAATCTGATATTGTAAACTCAGTTAATGTAAAAACTCTTTCTATTTTACACTTACCAAGAGATCTTATTATAAGTATTGTGACATTATTATTTACTTCATAACTAATACCACTAATCAATGTTTTTTTAGGAACATCTGTAGCTATTATATTACCATAGTTGTCAATGATTTCAAATGGTCCTGCACTAGGTCCAGCCTTTGTTAGTTTTATGGTTACAATTTGTGACATGACATTAAGGTGTTGTAGTAGTTGTTGTAGTAGTAGGATTAACTGAATTTGTTACACAAGATGCTACTTGAGTGGCTCCATACACTGGTGTAATTCCCACATTATATTCTTCATCAAGAAGTATGTATGTTGATTCAATTACAACATAAACGTTTCCATCCACATCTGTTACATATATTGTACAATTACATTCAAATATAGACGTTAAAGCAATTGCTCCAACATTTATTTCTATCTCAAGAATTCCTGTACTATATTCATATTGAGAGATGTAATAGTCTCCTGATACAGAATCTTCATTGATCACAATTAACTTACCATCTGTTGTATATAACAAGTTTCCAAATCCAATTCTGTTTGCCTGAAGACTACCTATCACTGTTGATACAGCAGTAGCTCCTGTAATATCCATTTCAACTATGTCTTGTGGACTAGCAGAACTATCAATACCAACTAATGTTAAATCATCAAGAGCAACTATTCCTGCAGATGTTGTAAATCCAACAGGTATTGCAATATTTCTATTGAACGTTGATGTAAATGGGCTTAGTGTAATATCCCATTCATTAATTTGAGAATCAATAGACCAAAGTTTATTAGTTGTTACAGCTATTGCATTTGTTGAACTATATCCTGACACAGGCAATTGATTTGATGTATTAGTTAATTTATCATAGAAATATATACCATCAGCAGATGCTAAGAATATTCCACAACATTCTGGAATAAATACAGTGGTTGTTGTAGTGGTAGTTGATGGTGAACAACAACTTGTTATTTCTACAATTATTCCATTTAAGATCTGATATACATCATTTGTAAAAGGTTCATTATACACTAAATACCAGCCATCAGCAAGTAATGAACAGTCAATAGATTCAAGTCCTCCTGAATAAACTACTTCTCCAATAGCAAGATCATTACTACTTCCAAGATAAGAATTAATAAAATTTACAGGATTTAAAGGGTCATTAGTAGCAATAATATTTTGCACAGCAGGAAATGCAGCACATGCTGATTCAAGAGAGTCATTAAATACTACTGGTGGATCTGTTCCTAATGTATATATAAATAAGAAGGAATAAGTTATTAATCCTGAAGGTCTTGCGCACACTGTTGTAGTTGGTGTTGGTGGAACTGTAATTATCACTTCACCATCTAATTCACAAAACAGTTCTGTAAGTTCACCTGCTAAATTACATGATGGAACATATCTTGTAGTAGTTGTATAATTTGGTCTAGTTGGAATTCCAGTTGTTGTAGATGTTGTGGTTTTATTTGTATTACCTACTAATACAGTAAAATCACCTTCAAGGTCTGTACAACATCCATTAAGTCCTGAATAGAAGAAATTGTTTTCTCCTATATAGAAGTTAGGAATGTAACTATGAAACGATACCCATTTCTTTATATTAATATTATACGAGATAGTCCAAGACTTATTACAGAAGAATTCAGGATCTGTTAAATAAACTTTTGTTCTTATTATTACTGGTGTTGTATTATCTTCAGCCATAAATTATTTAATTTTTAACATGGGTTACTTAATGTTCCAGTAAATCCTACTTGCCAATATTCTTTTGTTAAACAAGTTAATGTTTTATTTGAACTTCCTCCACCAACTGTTTTATATTCAATAGATGTAAGATCTACAACTCTTAATGGTTGTGTATTATCCCACCATTCAATTCCTAGCTGACTAGCAACTTGATCTATTCTACATGCGTACCCATACAATGTATTTCCATTAGCATCTTCACCACCAGCAAAATTTAATCCTATTACCTTGATAGTTCCACCAATATTTGCTAATAATAAAGATCCTGAGTCTCCTTTTCTAATTGGACTATAACATTGAGGAACTTGAGCAGTTGGTGTAGCTGGATCAGGTTTAACAAATACAATACAGTTAGTAAATGTACACAATGTAGGAACACCTTGTAAATTAAAATTAATTAATGTATTTGCACCAACTTGATATATAGTTAATGGGCACAATGATCCACCTTTAGGACCTGTTGTTCTTCCTGAACTATATAGTTGTGGATTTGTAGCGTATAAGTTATTGATTTCTAATGTTGTAGCAAAAGGAGGATTTTGCGTTAATGATAAACCAACTTGATCCCAAGATGAACCTACATCAATTACATCTGCACTTAATGAAAACATTGCAGCATCCACTTGATTTACTCCTGTGCCAGATTGTACAATTGGTACATATCTTAAAATTTGTCCAATTACATCACCTGAATTAGGTACGTTTGGTTCAGTATTTTGATAAACTATATTAATAGGATCGTATTCATTTTTTAATAAACCACTTTGATTTCTTTGTGATGTATAAAATGCATCTTGTGTAGTTACGTGGTTGTTTGTAATACCTACAACAGCTCCACTTTGAGTGTGTTTAACTAAACAACCCATTGTTCCTCTTCCTGGATACTTATTAGATGCTGTTATAGACAATCCTCCTTTGATAGGTCTTGTATAAGTTCTATTAGGAATAGAGCTTGAACCATTATCTTCACCACACCCAATATTACAAGTAAGTGAATTTACTGCAAAGATTTCAACTATATCAGTTTTAATTACATCTTCATTTATTTGAATTTCAGAAGGAATTATTTCTTCTGGAGACAAATCAATAATGTTCTTTTTTTCTTTTAATTGATAAATTATAGCTGGCTCTCCTGTAACTTCTCCATTTGAAATTTTAGGACCATAACCAATAGACACAGCATCAGGATATAAATCCCTTAACTCATTTATCTTATTTAATATTTCATTAGTTAGTTGCATATAATTCTGTATTATGGAGTTACTCCTTCAAAATATGTAAATATTGTGTTCACACCTTCTATTGTTGTTGTTGTTGTAGTAGTTGGAGGAAAAAGTGTAGTGGTTGATGTAGTCACTGCAGGATCATCATAACAGCCTAACCATATTGGTCCACCATTTCCACAATTTGTACCTGATATTGTTACTTGAGTATAATCAGATGGAGCAGTTATAACAAACTCTCCACTTCCTGAACCATAGAATACTCCATCAATTGTATATAATTCATTTCCAATAATATCTACATTACAATTTATATTTGCAGTAATAGTTGGTGTACCACCATTTGTTGTAAATCTAAAATCATCATTTCCATCTAACACTGCAAATCTAAATGGAATGTTATTAACTGGAGATGGGAACGTTAATGTATAATCAAATGCTGGAGTGTCTAATGAACAACTTCCTGTATTTCCAAAACCAAATACAGTAGGTGTATTACCAACAGAAAGTCCACTACAAGAAAAAATTGTATTAGCAAATGCTGCAGGCCTAGTACCTTGATAAATAACACTGCTAGCTTGAACAGTCATTCCTAAATAAGTAAAGTTAACTGGACCAATATATGGACCAGTAGAAGTTGACCTTAAACCTGGTAATGATGTAGGTATACAATTAGGAGAATATCCTTCAAAATTTACATTTGAACAACCTGTTGATGTCCAGAAAGTTTGTGTATCAGAATATCCTAAATTACTTTCTAATAAAGTAATGCCATATTGTGGAGTTTGACTCACCTCATATAAGTCAGAAGTTTCTGGATTAACTAAATAAACTATCCCATTCCAAACAAATAAATCAAAAGCTTTTCTTCCAGTATAACCAAGAGTAAAATCAATTGTATTTTGTACACGAATTGCACCTATATTTTGTAACCATGGAATCATAAAGTCAGGATCAGGTAATCCTACATATTGTCCAATAAAGTTACCAACATTATTAGTAGAAGATGCAAAATTATTTCTACAACTAATTATAATATTTCCTGAATTTGTATAAATAATACCAGTAAGTTTTTGAGTAATACCAAAACTATTAGTAAGACTTATAGAACGAGAAGCTACTGAATTACCAAGTGAAATTGTAAAAGCAGGATTTGTTATATCCCAATATCCAATACTAGCTGGACCATTACCAACCCTGTCACTTCCTAACAATATAGTAACATCATCTATTGCTGCAATAGTGCTTGGTTGATTTTGATTAGGACCAAAACTACTAACATTAATATTTCTAACAAAAGAAAGACCTAATGTCTCCTGCATTATATCCCACTCTTTAATTGTATTTATTCCATCACCTATCCACAATTTATTATTTGTAGAAGCTTGCATTGTAATTCCTGTAGGTGTAGCAAAATCATTTGGTACTGATATACTAATTGTTGTATTTGACACAACATCATAAACATCTATTGAATCAACTACATTTATATCTCTAGACCATACACAAGGTGATACACTTGGAATAACAAATGCTGTAGTAGTTGTTGTAGTTGTAGAAGTTGAAGTAGATGAAGTAGATGTAGTTGATGTTGTAGAAGATGTTAATGTTGTAGATGTAGTTGATGTAGCATTTGGAATATGTTGCACTGTCTCTATATAAAAGTCCTTTGTAACAGGATCATATTTCACATCTGGATCTATGGGAATATAATCTAATTTAGTAATAATAACTCTATCAAATTTAGAATCATATACTCCATGTAGTCCAATTCCATTAAAGTGGTTATCTACATCAACTCCTGGAATAATGATTGTTTCATCATTCACTACCACTTCTTTACTTGGAAAGTATCTAAGAATCTCAAATGCTAAGTGATCTGTGAAGAATCTATTCATTCCTGTACCAAGTGCTGAAAGATCTTCAATCTGTGTTCCTTGAATCAAGAACACTTGTCCACGTTTAGCATCAATAGTAATTTGTCCTTGTGGAATTTTCAACAAGAACTTGTTCTGACTTCCTACATATCCAAGATCTGTTTCAGCAAAGTCAATAGGAGGAGTGTCACCAAATAGTTTTGTTCCACCTAAATATGCAGATTGTGGATTACTTGTATCCATCACTAATAGATTGTTGTATAACAACGACTTGTTTTCAAATCTTGCTAATACAGCTTTATTCTGAATACCATCTAATGATATAAGGTTCCCATAGTTCTGAGGAAAATCAAATAATGATAGAGGTGCATATGTAAACCAGTTGTTCACTCTATTATCAGCATTTTGTTCTTGAGGATCTGAATATATAGCTCTGAATGGGTAGTTTGTAAAACACAATTGAGCAGTCCAGTCAGCAGGTAAATGCGAGAACGAATTCTCTTTATTCTGTTTAGAGAATGTTACATTGTAATAATATGTATTATCAAATGCAATTGGAACATTTGTTTGTTGCACCCAATCATCAGGAATACCTGTAGATACGTGTGGCCAGAAGTCACCTGCTCTGTTATCTCGTGCTTGACGCAAGTCTACATTGTATGATGTTTCACAAAAGAAGTTAGGAATCCCATATGCAAATAAATAGAAATATCCATCATAGAATGTTCTCCATGTACCTGAAGCACCAGTTATTGAAATAGGAACATCTCCTGGGACATTAGCGCAATCAAAGTTGTGAGCTTTGACTGATATAATGTTGGCCATAGTGTTATAGTTATACAAAATAGATCTAGCTGAGTGCCAGTATTTTGGATAACCTACATTACCAATCTCATCATAAAATATATCTGAATCATTAGGAGCTCCCACTCTATTATCTAAAAAGAAAGGAAGTTTTGTTTTGAATGCAAATCTAGAAATGAATGTATCTCCTCCAAATATAGCATCGATGTAACTTCCTGAATCAAGCATTCTTTGGAATCCTGTATCAATTGTTTCATAAGAATACATTTGACCCCACTGATTGGGAGCTATGTTTTTCATAGATGCATAATAAGATACAACTTGTATGTCTTGTTCTTTATCAGGAATGTTACAAACACCAGTTTCAGAAATAGTAAATCTAGAATAATCACTAACTAAAGAGTCCCCATTAGAATTAATTAGTTCTGGAGTTTTATTAGGATAAGGTAAGGGTATAATTGAATTATTTTCAGATCCTGCTGTTCTTATATATACAGATGATTCTCTTTGGAAGTTATTAATGTTTTTATCATCACCAACACTTTGTACCCCTGGAATTAAATATTGTTTAAGATCAATCTCTCGTTGTTTGATTCCAAGATTTCCATTATAGTCAGTTGCATTATTATCTATATCAGCATAATAGTCATAACTAGCTATGGAATTAAATGACTGAGCATAATTCTTTCTAGTAATACCATTTACATAAATAGTTAGATATGCTTGGTATGCTGTAAATACAGCTGTATAATTACTACCACCTGCAATATCAAATGAAGATTTTAATGCATCTTGTTGAGCTTCTTTAGAAAGAAGTCTATACTTAGCATTGTCTCTAACTTGAACAAAGTGTGCCTTACCAGCACCAAACATAACATTTTCTAATTTAAGAACTCCACCTAAGAAAGGTTGTCCAAAAGATGTCTCAGGAGAATTGAACACTTGTCTGTATCCTAAATCAGAATTAGTTTCTATACCAGGAAGAGGTCCAATATCCTCACATTGTATTTTTGATCTTCTTCCCACATTTGGATCTGCTGGAAGAACTCCTATATCACATGTCTCAAAAGGAAGTTGAACAACACAATCAGCAAGTGGATTTGGTGGAGTAAAAGACCAGCCAGTTGGTGCTTTATCAATATCAACTTTACGAAAAATATTACCAAATGTACTAATTTGACAACCAAATCCTAATACAGCTAATCCAAGATCTTGCTCCAGTGAGTTATCATTAGTCCATCTAGTTCTAGCACTAGTAGCAAAACATGGATAATCACATCCAGGAGTAAATGCTCTCCAAACATTATAATTAGCAGGACCTATATTTGCTCCACCACTTAACCATATAGGTCTTGCCAATGAACAAAATTCATAGTTTTCTCCTTCTTCCATTTCACGTATTTCATACCTAGCATTACTTGGATTTATTAAAGAATATGATCCAGATTGTGTACATTGTACAAACCATACCTCTGATTGGCCTGCTACAGAATATGAATTATTTGATTTAATTATAAAAGGATCTTCATTAAGATCATTATATGGGTAATTAGGGAAGTAGAATGACTGCCCAAATCCATCAGCGTTTCTAGTGTATTGATTAACATTTCTAAGAATACCTTTAGCAACAATAGATTTGTTTGTTCCTCTATCTCCTCTAATTATTTTAAATCCAACAATATCATCTTTTTGATCTTGTGTAAGAAATGAGTCTCGTATTAGTGTATTTATTTGTCGTATGTCAATTTTTACACCAATTGGAAATACAGAATTAGTTTGTCTAACAGGTTGAAATCCAGGACCTACTTGAAATACAGGATTCTCAAATATAGGACTTATAAGAACATCAGGAAATTTATGATGTCTAATCTTCTGACCTGCAAGATCTCCCCATAAATCTTCATTACAAGGATATTCTTCTTCTGATTCCCAATATGCAAATTCGCCATATTCATATGGAGTAGCACTCCCAATTGGATTTCCAATAGCACCTCCTTTAACATTGGCTGTGTTATATATCTTCCAATAAGGACTATATCCAATTCCTGTTCCAGCATCTATACGATCAGGAGTTCCAATAAAGTCTGCATTTGTAGTTGGAACATCTGGGAAACTGTTATCATATGCAGATATTGGTCTACCAGGAATATGGAAACCATCTGTTTGTTTTCCATTCTTTAATAAGAATGCAATTTCAAAAGCATACACCTCGTCACGTAGATAACCACGTAAGTTTGTAGCATTTAATTCATCAGCATAATTTTCATTAGCAGGAATTTTATAAGTTTGCCACTGAAGATCTATTCCAGTTGCAATAGATTGGTAGTTAATTCTATCAATAGACGTAAGATTGTCCCATACAAGAACATCCTGTACAGCTGTAAGATCTTGTGCAATATCATAGTATGGGTATTTTTCAGTTATATCAGCTGTGGTAAGCTTCGTGTCTGAAACACTTTGTCCTGTATATGTAATGTTTGTAACTAAGTTATCAATATTGTATGTACCAACTAACTCTATAGATGGGATATTATTGATTGTTTTAATTACAGCAATGTTATAATATTGAAACTGTCCAGAGTTATCTAAATTATTAATACTCATTACAATTGACTTCCCTACTGGATAGTTAAAATCAGGAGTAATTATCTGTATGTCAGCAATAGGAGTAGGGTTTGTAACTGAATAATATGATGTATATGGATTACCAGATGCATCAGAATATTGTATTGCAAACTGATATGTACCTGCAATTAAATTACCACCAGTTACAACATTTGTAATTTCAATTTGTGGTATTTTAAAATTAGGTTGAAGTTTTAACTGATTGCAATCAAGCTCACTTGTGTAAATTTCATCACAAGGTATTGAGTCTTCACGTAATTTATAAGGAACATTATTTATATCTAAATATCTTCTAGGATTAAATCCATCTGTCCAATAGATCTCAACAGTACAGTTAGTTATCTTGTGAACTACTTTATGTATAGGATAGACAATATTAAAATTAAGACATGGTGCATTTACTAATGTACGATAGTTACAATCATTATTATTCATATACCCAATTTCAGAATCTCCTGTAACAGGATTTGCAAGAAAGAATATATGTTTGTATTTCTCCTGAATAAAATGCGTACCTATTAAAATATAATCAAGAGGGAAAAACTGATTATTTTCATTTAAACAAGGTACATTACTTCCTTCATTTTGATAACTGATTGAGTTAGCATCAAAGTTTTCTAACGCAGCATTTAGTGCATAAGTGAGTTGACCTTTAGGGATCTGATTAATAGACTGATCCATATTAAGCCCACCACTTGCAAAGTTATAATCCATGTTAACATTTGACTTGTTATCATCGAGCAACTTCTTAATTTCGTCAAGTTTATCGTCTGCCATGTGTATTAATTATTACGTCTTCTACCATATCTATCAGTACGATTTGGTAACTCGTACATGTTAAACCTATTTAGATCTTTTCTGATTCGTCTTTGTTTAGCATAAGCATCTTGTTTTTTAATTTCGATGTTTGCCATAATGAAAGCCTCATCATGAAGTTGTTTGTAGTAAACAAGTTTTTGTTGAAGTTGGTTAAAGGTTTCGTCGTTAGTTTGATTTGTAAGTGTTTCAAACACTTTATATTTAATGAATGCTTCTATGAACTCTCTAATACGATAGTTGTCAGGCATCATTTGATTTCCCACATTATCATATTCTGTAGAGTAGAACACTAAGTGCACCACTCCATGTCTGAAGTTGGTGACAAACTTATTATCTCTGATGTCAAATGAGTCAGCAGCTGATGAACCAAAGTTAGCACAATCTAAAGAACAGTTTGCTCTTACAGAAATGTTTCCTGGTTTCAACAAATATTGTCTGTGATACTCCACAGCAACTTGCTGATTTGTTTTATATACAGCTTGAACTAATGTTGGCATACACGTAGGACATCCTGTGGTGCATTCTAAGTTAGTGCAAGGTTGTCCATTAGATGTAACAGGACTAATTTGTATTGTTGTTTCTGAAGCAGCCTGTGAGTAAAATGAGTTAGCTGTCTGATATGGATATCCAGGAATAGATGTACACAACCAAGCTTCTCTTACAGCATAAAAGTTATCAGGAAGTCTAACTTCAAAATCTTGTATATGTAAAAGTTGTTGAGCTATAACATAACTTGATTGTCCTAACTTCTTAAGACACTTTTCCAAATAGGTTGGAAACAAAAGATCATCTACAGCTCCTGTATCAAAGTAAGATTTTAACTCTTCTTTCACAAGTGCGTAGACTGGCTCTGGGCTAACAAAATTATAATTGTAATAGTAACTCATTTTTATAAATGTTTATGTTATCCACTCTCTATATATGTGCTGATATTTATCATCAGCCTTTATGTAGTGAGATAGTAATCTTGATGTTGTTCTAGAAGGTTTAAAGTACCAAAGATCAGAATGTTTGAATCT
>Ga0181350_1000033_pt1 | contig 40088 bp, 42 predicted proteins | sample Su13VDMM110DCMD_FD_130105 | JGI IMG/M metagenome (GOLD analysis project Ga0181350, IMG submission 130105) | Freshwater viral communities from Lake Michigan, USA - Su13.VD.MM110.DCM.D | ecosystem: Environmental > Aquatic > Freshwater > Lake | place: USA: Michigan | collected 2013-07-16
AAGGGTTAGTTGGTCTTTTTGCCAAAGGTTTGAGTGTAATACTGCTCACAATTAAAAGGTATATCATTTGTGCCACGTTCTGAACCTGCAACAAAAGAATCTTCATTCTCTTGTCGGTGCATTTCTTTAGCTTGTTTAACTATTTCTTTTGGTATAAAGTTTGGTGCAATACAAGATTGAACTACATTTACTAACCATTCTACTGATGTCTGTTTCATAATTTTTCTATTTCTTGAATTTTTTGTTAGTGGGGAGTTAGGCATAATTTACTCATATACATCGTAACTCCCAAACTCATCTTGAAATTCAATAATATTAATTTTTATATTATTTTCATTAAATTCCTCTATACTCATACCTTCAGATTGACAATATCTTTTAATTGCTTCATCTTCTGTTAAATTAAGATAGCATTGCTTTTGACCCAAATAACCAATTGTAATTAATTTGTTTTTTTTGCTCAAATTGCGATTAATTTTAATTGCACTAGTTGAAGCTGAAGTATATTGCCCTTCATTTGGATTTGATAAGTCCACTACTTGTTGATGTTTGTTTTTCATTTTTTTATTTGTTTTTTAGTTTCGGGTGTTACTTGTATTTGAGGATATGCGAAACTTTTTTTAGTAAAGTTTCGGGAAGCGATTTGTTATGTGCAAGGCAAGAAGTCCGCACAATTTGACCAGTTATCTATATCATCCGCACTAGGGATGTCGCCACATTCCCAATGTCCTTTTGAGCAGTATTCAATTGTTGTATACGCAGGGTATTCATCGCCACCAGTGCTATATATCTTTTTCAACTGGCATTTATCGCAAGTAAATTGCCCAGCACATAACACATTATTTGCGTCAGTGGGGGTTTCGTGCTTTTTAGAATCTGTGTGCATAATTTAAAGTTTTGTACTATTAATAATCTTTAGTGGTATAATGCCCCACCGAACGCAAATAATCGTCCATTAGCGGTAAGTTTAAAGACGACCACTCAAAATATCAAATCCAACAGGAGAAACTGTATCTGTAAATACTCTTGTGCCTGACAAAAATAATTCGACAAAAAATTCTCCTTTAACTGTCATTATTTCTCCTTTGTGTTCACATTTAAATCCGTTTTTTCTCCAATTTGGAGGGTTAAGTTCTTTTTTGTTTTCAATTACTTTTACAATAATGTTGTACTCTTTTCCTACTGCTTCGCCATATTGTACGTGCCAGTGGTCGTTTAATTTTGGATAATCCATTTTACTTTTGTTTTAAAATTAACCCTTGATTGAATAAAACCTACCGCTAACAAGAGTTTGTAGCAATAGGGGCAGAAGTGCTTTAATTGAGCTGTGTACTTCTAATCAGCTTTTGCGGGTAATTGAACAGTAGTGCTATAAATCCCCTACTGCTACAAGCCCCGATTTGTTATGCGTAATTTTAATCAGCATCTCGGTAATTGAACAAAAACTTGACAAGCTCCTCAAACTTTTGCTTATTGACAATTAGTGTTTGACCTGCATCGCTTACGATTAACTCTTTGTGTATTTCCTCAAACTTTTTACGCTTTATAAAACTATCTACCATTTGCCTTTCACAATGTAAATCGCCACTCCACATTTCAGCAGTTTTATAATCTAATGCTACCTCGTGAGCAAATTCAGCCACTAATTCTTTTGTCCAATAAAAGTGTGGTTCTTTGTGAATACTATCACAAGTTTTTGTTTCTTCTTTTTCGTTTATCATTTTGTTTATATTTAAAATTTAGTAATAAAAAACTACGCATAACACCACCTACACGCAAGTTTTGTGAAAAACAAAACCTGCAAGTGTAGCTGCAAACCGTTATATGCAATGCTAAGATTCTCGTATCTTATCAGGCATTCCATCAAAATCTTCCGATACCCACGCTTCACTCGCTTGTTCTTTGTCCCCAAAACGATAGGCTTCTATTTCTCTATTTTCTGCTATCTGTATAGCTTCTTCAAGCGAGTTAGCTTCTACCTCTGTAAAAATGCTAATCGTTACCGCGCCTGATAATTGATATTTTTTCATTCTATTTTAGTTTTTAGTTAATAAATCGCACTGGTTATAACACTGCGTATAAGCAATAAAAATTACTTAGTTCGGCTTCCATATTTACGTTTTTGTCTTCCATCAACTTTTGCTTTATTTGCGTGAAAAGAACATAACCACTTATCGGGGTGGTATTGTTGGTTTTTAATTGTTGCTTCCCTTGTGCATTTTTCGTGTTCGCATTTCATAAGTCGTAATTTTTAAATTTTATAACAGAACCTAACAAAAATGGCTGCTATCAGCATTGGTTTATAAATTGAAGTTTTATTTAAGCAGCCACTTCTGTTAGCTGCAAAACGTCAGGTGCAAATATATTATTTCTAATTAAGATTAATTTTTGTAACAAATATTTTTTCAATAACTTCTTTGCTCTTATCTTTTTCAGCCATAGTGCAAACATTTTCAAACATCTGTAGTAAAGCTATTGATGACAATTTGCACCCAGCAAATAATATGTCAGAAACACAAGTTTTTATATAATCCTCTTTTTGCATGGCACAAAGATAATATATTATATAATAAATGCAAGAATTATTTTAAGTAATTTCGATTCTAGTCTTGGTTTGTTGGTTTGATTGGGATTCTTGCTTGGAATTATTTTTGAAGTTAGATCCGTTGTTATTTGCTGCCCACCTAGATAGCCTTTTAGATAACTCCCAAGTCTTTTCTTTTTCAAATCGTATCTTAAGCATTTGTCGGTCAGATTCAGACCAGTAGTCATAGAACTCACGAACAATTTCTCGAGAATACTCACCGACATAAGGGACTAACTCATCATAAAACTTTTTCTGCTTGGCTTTTATCTTAGATTCCTTAGTAGAATTGGCTCTTTCTATGAATACTCCATGATAAAGAAACCCAGCAATGAAGGCATCATTTAGCTTGGAATCACCTTTGGCGTATTCCTCTGCTGCAAAATTTATGTCCATAAACTACTTCTTAAAACGATACTCGGTAATCCTTGCGCCATTACCATACCTTGTGGTTAGTAACTTAGTTCTTGTTTCAAAGGTATATCCCTCACGTTTTAGAGTATGTATGTATGAAGATAACCTGGTTGTGCCTACAAGTTCAAAAGCCTTTACTTGTGATAGCCACATTCCCTTTTTAAATAGGCGAACTAATTCTGATTTTTGCGTCAATTGTTTTTTCATGTGTTATTTTTTATTTGTTTATTACTTACCCAACGAATTTAGCCACCATTCTCTCTGGCACTTCATCATCTTTCTTTCTTGATACAAGTTCCACAGATATTTCAATGTTTTTCTCATGCTTTTTTTTCTCCTTTTTTAATGTTTGAAGTACTTTCACTCCTTCAACTTTGATTCTTTTACGTTTACCCATAGTTATAATTCTACGCCAGAGCGATAACCACTTTCAGTAATAGGAGGGTAAGGTATATCTTCCATGTCTAGTAAATACTTACACGCATCATTTATAATATCAGATCTTGATATAGTTGATTTCTTATTGTCTTTGTTGTACTTTTCTGCCAGCTTTCCTAATCTCCATATATTATCCATAGAAATCATGGATGGAATCAGCTTTCTGACTTCCTTCGATGGGCGGCCTACTTTTGATTTCTTATCTTTCATGGTGTCAAAGATAATATATTATATAATAAATGCAAGAGTTATTTTAAAATTTATTGAATTTTATGCCTCTTTTTAATAATTCAATGTTACTTAATCTATCAGCCTCACTATTTAATTCTCTTGGAATCCATTTGAAATAAGAATTTTTAATTGATTTAGATTTATTAAAACATCTTTGTGCCACATGAACATATCTACCTTCTTTTATCCTCCATTTTTTGTTCATTTGCATAATAACTAACTTAGAATCTCCATAGAAGGTTATTTCATCTTCTTGGTAGCCATTTTCAATTATAAAATCTATGCAATTTTCTATTGCCATATTTTCGGCAACATTATTAGAGTTTTTAGGGTTTTTATCTACATAACCAAAGTATTCAAATATTCTAGTTCCATCATGGTCTTCTATGAAACAACCTATTCCCATGTGTCCTGAAGGGTTAAATGGCGCACAAGCCCCATCAAAATACGCTCTAATCATTGTTTTTTTTTGTTTTTAGCATACTATACTATATTACAAAGAAATAATCTATATATTAGTAAATATATAGATTAGCAGAAGGTGAACCTTTCTAGATTGCACAGTAATTCTAATCCTAGTGTTAACCAGGTTAGAACAACTGTGTCAGATTAGCAGCTTGGAGCCACCCCCCTGAGTCACACATAAGCCAAACTATAACCTGACTTAATTTAAGAGCAACTTGCAATCTGTTATCAGACTGTCACCTTCGGTCTTCTCTATTGGTTCTAACCTATCCTTTTGGTGAATCCCACAGTAAGGAATAATCAATCGTGGCTGCCGTTAATTCGTTTTATTAACTCCGACCCAACCTGCATTCTAACAGTACTTTTCGATTGATATAATTTTGAATTAGTTGTATAAAACAAAAAACCCCGAAAGGTGACTCTTTCAGGGCTGATGCCCTTGCGGGGCCTTTTGCCTAAGATAAACACTTAGAATATCTTTTAGTCAGAGTCACCTAACCACTATTATACTCCAAAAGTAATATTGTGTTTTTACATTTCCAAATTAATTTTTAAAAAAAAGTGGCTGAAGAAACACACTAACTCCAGCCACTTAAACAAACACACACTCAAAAACATGAAAATTACGGAATCCAAATATAATACTTTATACAAAAAACGCAAGAAATATTTTTGAAAAAATGAAATTAAAGTTTATTTTTGGGTATAATAATTACAAAATGGTAGCAGCAGCAGCGATAGCAACAGGGGTAGGAGCAGCAGCAAAACTTGCGACAATCCCTGGTAGTATAGCCTCTCAACGTAAACTTCAAAGGAGTTTGGATGAATTGCAAAAGAATCCTATGACCAGATATACCATAGACCCAAAGATTCAGAAGCTATATGAGCAAAGCATAGGTGAGGCAAGCAACCCTGAGGGGTACTCTGGTGCAGAAACATCTAACTTTAGGAATACTATTGGCAGATTGAGTAGAAGTAGGTTTGGAGCAGCTTTAAATGCAAGCGGAGGTCAAGGAAGTAGGGCAATAAATAGTATTTTGAAGGGGCAGGAGATGGATGCCACAGGTAATTTTTACGCAGGAGAAGCAGGATTACGCAGACAAAATAGGTTAAGCGCATTGAATAGAAGTGCAGGTTACGCAAATCAGTTTCAAAATATTAGGGATAGAAATACTTCTTTTGACCAAAATTATAGACTTAGTCTTGAAAGAGGTTTGGGAGAAGGGATAAGACAACAGCGTGATTTTCGTAGGAATATGCTCTCAGGTTTTGGCTCTGACCTAATTACTGCTGGACTATCAAATATAGGAGGAGGTGGGAATAAAACTAATTCTATTGATGATTCTGCTTACGGAACAATATCACCTGGTGGTCAAGGTTCGGTTGACCCAACAAGATTAAACTTTAATTCAAGGTATGCTTTAAGTAGAAATCCATTTAGAGGAAACCTAAGAACAGATGGAAGTTTAACAGATGGCACTTTAACAACAGATGCTCCAATAGATTTTGGTAGAAATTATAATATATTTAATTATGGTAGATAATTATGGTAGATATTAACACAGGTCTTGGTGAATCTATTGCAGGTGGAACAAACCTTAGTGGAAACTTTGGTAATCCTATCACCCAAGGTTTGCAGTTAAATCAGCGCAATATATTTCAAGAGGAACAACAAAGGGCAGCCAAGGCGGCAAAGGAACAAGCATTACAAGAAAAGATGGCAAAATTAACTTCTTATGATGCTGGTAAGTGGTATAGCGCAAAAAGAGCCACTGAGTTCCAAGAATTAGCAAATAAAGTAGTTCCACAGATATTCACTGCAAGCAAAAGTGGAGATACTATGGGTGCAATGAAGTTAAAGCAAGACTTGGAGAATAAAATGGCTTTGCTTAAGATAATTGATAGGGATGAAGAACAGTTGGCAAAAGCAGATGTAAGGTCAGTAAATACAAAGCAAGCCCAAGAAGAGTATAATAAAGCAGGTGTAAAAGGATTGGTTGACCATAATCAGAAATATTGGTTTGCACCAATTGCACAAGTAGATGAAAGCACTGGTGACTTTAAATTAATAAATGTTCCTAATCCAAACTTAGATAAAAACTTGAAAAGGGTTATAGATGCTAAAATGGCATCTGTAGCACCAAAAGATAAAGGTGGATATTTCCAAATAGATACCAATAGCGATAACTACAAAAAAGCTAAATCTGAGGCATTAAATGATATTCTAAGAAACGAAGATATTTTCAAAGGAGTTATAAATACAAGAGATTTCAAAAAAAGTTATGATGATTTTCTTGTTAAGAACCAAATAAATCCTAATGAAGCCGATCAATTAGACTTGGAAGATGCTTATGCTGATTATATCAACAAAAAGTATTTAGAAAACGAATCTTTAAAAGTAAAGACCTATGTTCCTAGAACCTCAGGTGGTGGCAGTACAAATGCTAACTACTTTATAGGTGGAAAGAATAGTGGGAGATGGAATTTTACGAAAGTTGGAGATGGCACTACTAAGATAGATGTTCCAGGCAATACAGATGCAAGCCCAATACTTGTAGGTAAAGGATTAGATGGAACAGCTTACAATATTGAGGTAAAATTGCCAGAAATCAAGTACAATGGTGATGGAACATTCACCGTAAATGGCTTAGAAAAGAATTTTTTAGATAAGTTAGTGCCAATGAAGCCAATGATTATTACCAAAAAGGAATTGGAGAATAAATTTGGCTTGACAGAGGCAGGTATTGCAGCTAACTTTGATGGATATAAGAGTTCGGGTAGTAAATCTGTTTCAACACCACCAAAAGGCGTTGTTACTAAAAATAATTTAATGAGCTATCCACAATGGAAGGTTAAAAATCCAAATGGCACTCCTACTGATTACAAAAAATATAAAGGATAAAAACAAATGCCTGATAAAATAAAAGATGTTTACGATTTAATATCTGATAAGGGATATTTTGCTGATGAAAACGAGTTTAGGGGATTTGTTTCAGATCCAATAAAAAGGAAAGAGGCGTTTGAGTTAATAAAAGACGATGGATATTTTGCAGATGAAAATGAGTTTAACTCATTCTTTACAGACGTAAAAAAAAAAGGATTTACTCAGGAACTTCCACCACCACCTATGCCAAGTGGCGAGAAATTGCCTCAAGGTGTTGGAGCTGGTGTAAAAAAGCCTTCCCAATCCAAATCAACATTACCATCATCAACCACTACCACAACTACACCAAAGAATCCACAAAGCAGGATTAAACTTTATAGCGAAACAGCTACAAACATACAGAACCGTATTCCAAAATTAGTAGAAGCATATAACCAAGCAGAGCAAGCAGGTGATGTTCAGGCTATGCAAGAATTAGATGCTCAGATTAACCAAGATAGTCAAAAGATAGATTACTTTAACAAGGCTATTGAGGGGCAAAATAAGTTAGCACAAATAGAGCAACCTAATACTTATGCCAATAGGTTTGCCAATGGCATAACAACAGCACTAGGTCAAATAACAGGCGGTGTTAACTTTGTTGACAATGCTATAAACCAAATGGAATCAGACTTTTTTGAATCTATGGGTATATCTTACTCAGATAAGTTCAAGAAAGAATTTCAAGATTTTAAGAAAAGTCCAGAGTATAGTACATTAGAAAGACCATCGGATAAGATAGCCAAGGCAGGATCGATAATGATGAAGGATGCTGCTGAAAAAAGCAGATTAATGAATGAGCAAGCACCATATAAAGGTGGTGTTTGGGATGCTTTAAAAGATGGTGAAATTGGCATTGCCACTAAGAATGCCTCATTAGCATTTACAGAATCATTCCCTACAAGTATGGCTATGATAGCTGCACCATATCTTTCTACTGCTGGTATGGCTCAACAAAGCGTAAATGAAGAGGAAGGTAAAATTGGAACAAATGATTATGTAGCAGGAACATTAAAAGCATCTTTTGAAACTGCTTTTGAGAATCTATTTGGTACAGGTAAGGCATTGAAAGAAATGGTTACTTCATTAGGTAGGGATGCTGCAATAGAAGCAACAACTGAAACAGTAAAAGCTGGCATGAAGTCACTTGCTAAAAAGTGGGGCGCAACATGGGCAGAAGAATCGGCAGGTGAATGGGCTACTCAGGTAGCATCTAACCTTGTAGATAAGGCTAATGGTAAAAAAATAGGCACTTTTGATGGTGCTATGGATGCACTTTTAATTGGTGGTTTTGGTGGATTAACTCAAGGAACTGCAACTGTTACCGCAACACACTATATAGATAGAGCAAATCTAAGAAAAGCAGAAGAGTTAAAGGCTAAGGCTCAAAGTTTACAAGAACAAGCACTAGAAGCAGAAAGTCCAGTAGTAGCAGAAGCAATAGAGGCCCAAGCTGAAAAGATAAATGATGAATCAGATGCTTTAATAGAAGCCAACAATGAGATAGGTCAAAATGCTCCACCTGAGGTAGTAGCAGCCATTGAGGATAAAAACGACCAAATAGATGAGTTAGAAGTAGCTTTAGAAACTGCCACTTCTGAGGTAGCAGAGGTGCTATCTGCTCAAATAGAACAATTAGGAAAGGAAGCCGAGGTACTTGTATCAGAGGCTATTAAAGGATTAGAATTATTAAGACAGGAAATTCCACAAGAAGAGGTAGAATCTGTTCCAATAGAGGAAGTTGAAAATTCCAATAAGGTAAAGGGTAGCGAACCAAGTAAAAGCGATAAATCTTACAATGAAGCATTAAAAGCAAATATAGAGGTTAGTAAAGAAAACCCTAATGCTAGTGTCTTAATACAGCCAAAAGGAGAAGATTTAGTTTTAACAGCAGTATATGTAGGTAAAGAAGACAGAGGTAAAGGAATAGGAACAAAGGTACTTGAAAGTGTAAAAAAACAAGCAAATAAGATAGGCAAGAAAGTTGTTTTAGATGCTACCAATGAATTAGATAGCGAAACAGACTTAGTAAGGTTAGGTAAGTTTTATGAACGTAATGGATTTGTAAAAGTAGGAGAAAATACTTATGAATATGACCCAAAAAATGAAGTTAGTTCAGTAGGTATTGGAGCAAGAATCGGTATTGCAGAAACTAATGATAAAGAACAATCAAATAAGCAACCCGATTCAAACAATGAAGAAGAAGTAGTAGTAGAAAAACCAATAGTTGCAGAAAACACCAAAAGTGCAAATAAGGAAGTAAAATCAATAGAGGATAAGATTACAGAGTTAAGGGCGCAGGAGCAGGCGGAAAAGGATGCTACAGACCCTAATGACCAAGAGAAGCTAGATGAAATCTACAATAGGTATGATAAGCTGATTACTCCTTTAATAAGAGAGCAGAAAGCATTAGAAACACCTACTTCATTAAGAGATGTAGAGAGTACGGCTAAAGTAATTGAAGATGGCGATAAATGGTATAAAGCAGAAAAAAGTGTTAAGGACAAGGATGGTAACGACATTACTTTAACTATTGATAAAAACAAAGACACCAACCATTTTTATATAAAGGCAAAAGATAACAAAGGGAATGAGATAGGTAGTGCGTTATTTGAAACAGACAATGGTAAAGTTTGGAGTGGAAATGAAATTGAAGTAAATGAAGGCAATCGTAGAAAAGGCATAATGTCTGCAATTTATGATTTTGCTGAAAGCGAAGGCTATCCATTAGAACCTACTAAATCTTTATCAAAAGAAGGGAAAGCATTTTGGGAGAATAGGAAATCAGAATCCCTACTATCTAAAGAACAACCAATAACCAATAATAAAGATGAAAGAAGCAAAAATCAAGAAGCAGTTAAACCTAAATTTGAACTAGAAGGTAAAAAAACATTTTTTCATGGTTCAGATAATAAAAGAATTGGAAGGTTAAAGGCTTCAAATGCTAAACAATTTGGTACAGGAGTTTATTTTACAACAAATAAAGAAACTGCTAGTGATTTTGGAGATAAAATTTCAGAAGTTGAATTAAAAATAGAAAACCCTGTTTATACTAATACAAATGAATGGTACGAAATTGAAAAGGAAGCTATTAAAATGGCTGATGAGGCTTATGGTAAAGATAATGGGTTAAAATTAGAAGAAGATGAAGATTATTTTAGGTATGACCCATCTAATTTATCAGAAACATCAGAAATACCATCAAACTTTATTTCTGATGCTGCAAAGAAGTTCGGTTATGATGCTATTATTGATAAAGGTTCTGTTCAATATGAAAATGAAATAGTTGTATTAGATGAAAGTAAAATTGTTTATCCAGAAGAACAACCAATAACCAATAATAAAAATGAAAGCAGCAAAAAAACCAATGAAGCCAACAGAGAAGTCGTGCTGGAAGGGGTACGAGAAGCAGGGAACAAAAATGAAGTCGGGCAAGACAGTCAACAATTGCGTGAAGAAGAAGTAAAACCAATTAAATCTAGATTTGATAGTAATATTGAGGCATTGGTAAATCCTGAAACTGGATTATCTGCTATTACTTCTCGCATATTAGATGAGCAACAACCTTATAAAGATGCCTTTCTAAAAAGAAAAGGATTAACTATTGAGGAATATCGTAAACTAAACGATAAAGAAAAGGCTACAATTCAAGACGATTGGGTTAAAAGTAATGATTTTAAAGAACTTGAAAGTAAATCTGACACTATAACTCTAGAAGAAGTAATAGAAGCTGATAAAGTAGAACCTAAAAAGCAAGTTCGCAAGAAAGTTGCTGCAATGTCAAATGCTAAAACTTCTGGCAAAACAATATCTGAATGGAAGAAAGGTGCATTAGAACTAATTGATAAAGCCATTAATACTATCATAGAAAACCATACAGATGATAAAGGAACTCGTGAAATGTTTGCAAAAGGAGAACTTGATTTTAGTTATGCTATTGATAATAACACTCCACAAGTATTAAGCGATTCAGGTATTGAGGTAAACGAGAAGGGTCAAATTGTTATTCCTACTCCAAACGGTGCATTGTTTATTAAGCCATCTACTTTATTTACTGTAAGAAAAGAGATTAATAAATTAAGTGATTCTAATGTAGTTTCCAATGAGAGTACTAAAATAAAAGGTACTGCTCCAAAGAAAGTTGATGCTCAAGTTGCCGCTTATGAGATGTACGAACCAGAATCGGTTCAGGATGCTAAAGATGAATTAGACATATCAAATGAGGTTTTAGCTAATGCTAAGAAATCTGGCAATAAAAAACTTATAGAGTTAGCGCAACTTCAAGTTGATTTTTACCAAGACTGGTATGATAATTTTGATGCTAAAATGGAGGCTTATGCTAAGGAAATGGCTCGTTATGAAGCATCTGAAAAAGCCAAAGAAAGACTAAAGGCGATAAAAGCTGATAAAAACCTTGCTAAATTATATTCTAGTAGCGATTCTATTTTCAAAGAAGCTAGTATTTATAGTTTAGAAGATTTGTATGATTTACTTAAAGAGTTAGATATAACAGAAACTCCAGATAAAGCTACTGATGAAATAATGGCTTATCTATTTGCTAAAGCAGCATTTGAAAGTAGAAAGCCAACATACTTGACATATCAAACAACTTTAAAGGATAGAATTAGACCAATACCTAAGTTAACAGCCAAATCTTCATGGAAAAAACAATCTGAGGCTAGACAAATAGAAAGGGCTAATGAAGAATTAAATAATTTAATGGGATTGGCTGATAAATATTCAAAAGAAGCCACTAAAATATTTAAAGAAATTTCACCTTCAAAAGAAGAGGATAGATTTATTAATTTTCTTGATAGTTTAAAAATACGAGCAAAAGGTAAGGCTTTAGGGGTATTACCACCATTTGCTATTCCTATATTAGCATGGAATGCAATGCTAGACACTGTTATCTTAGGAATAAAAGCAGGTAAAGCAATAGAGCAAGCAATCCAAGATGGAATTGATTACCTAAAATCTCAGAAGATTAAGTTTGACGAAGCAGCCGTAAGGGATGCACTAGAGAATGCAACTGGTGTTAAAAAAGAACAACCTAAGCAAGAAGGTAAACAAAAGCAGTCAGGATTCCAACAAAGGTCAATAGAAGATGCTACCGATGAGGTGGTAAAGAATATTGCTAGGGAAAATGAAGTTTACTATGAAGTAATGAACCAAAAGGAAGAGTATGAAAAAGCTAAAAAAGACTTTGGTACATTAGAAGGTGTAATTGAAAACTATTCGGATCTAAATTTATCAGGAACTAAGGACATTAAATTAAGTGAAGCTGCAAGGTTACAAGTAAAAAGACAAGTAGCCATGCAAACACTATCAATAGAGATAACCAAGCAATTAGCAGAAGGTAAAAATCCTACTAAACTAAATGATAAAGTAAACGAAATACAAAATGCTTTGGCAAAAGACTTCGCAAAAGGTGGTCAGATTGGTGCTATGGCAATATGGAAGTTTATGACTCCTGCTGGTATAGTTTACCAAGTTAAAGAAAAGGTAAAAGAGCAAAACGCTAAGATAGAAGAAATACTTTCAGATGAAGCTAAAGCAGAAATAGCAGAATTAAACGATAAGGTTGTTAAGTTACAAGCCAAGTTAGATGAGGAAATAACCAAAACTGCTGAACGTAAAGCAGGGAAGGCAAAACCAAGTAAAGGCTTAACCGAGGCAGAAAAGAATCGTAAGGAAGAGTTGAAAATGTCACTCAGGAAGAAAATGTTTGGTCAATTAAATGACATAACAAATATTCCTAAGATATTACTTGACAAAGAAACTATTGAGTATGCTAGGTTAATTATCAAAGAAGGTGCATTGGATTTCAATTCATTTGCAAAAGAAATGGTAAAAGACTTTGGCAAGTTGGTTAAACCGATCCTACCTAAACTATATACCAAGGCAACAGGTGAAGGACTTTTAGATGCTGAAAGCAAGAAGCAAATGGAAGAGTTCATGCAAAAGGAATTTACAAAGGCTTATGGCACTTCAAAAATACCTACTAAGAGAAGTGTAAAATCTGACTTGAACAAGATATTGGAAGGTGTAGAAAGTGGTGTGTTAAATGATGGTTTCTACAAACAACTATTCTTAGAAAAGTTTGGCATGAAGGCAGATTTGACTTTGGAGGAAACAGCCGAGTTACATAGGTTAGCAGAAGCGGTATCTTCATTACCAGCGACAAGCAAAATGTATAACTTAGCTGTAATGGCAATGGCTCAGTTTATCAATAGCAAATATCCAAGGGGATTTTGGTCGGATCTAGCTGATACATGGGTAGCTTTAAATTATGCACAAATGCTTTCAGGGGTATCTACTCATATTCTTAACATATTTTCAACAGGAAGTGGTATTATTAATTCACCAATAAGAAATATTCTAAATTTATCTAAGTGGTTAAATTCTGTGAAGAAAGGTATAAAAGACAAGTCTTTACAATCACTATGGGTTTATAATCCACTATATGAAGCCATTTATATCCCATCTGCTTGGGCAAAAGGTGTAAAAGTTGGTAGTGATATAGCTATGTCAACCATGATGGAAGGTGCTACTACAGATAAATATGTAGAAGGATTAGTAAACATGAGTGGTAAGGTTCAAATATCAAACCAAGAGCAAAACAGGTATGGTGTAGGTAAGAGATTTAGACCTGTAAGACTTTTTGGTGTAGATGTTAACCCATATAACCTTTTGAAGTATGTAGGTAGGTCATTGGCTGCTGAGGATGCTTTAATGTTCCAAACTGCTTATGAGGCTGAATTGGCAGGATTGGCACTAAGCATTTATAGGGAAAAAGGATTAAGAGGAAAGGCTTTATATAATGCGGTAGTTGATGCTTATACTCAATCAAGGGTTGATAGTGGTAAAATTGCTGAACAAGTAGCATTTGAAACTGCTGTTTTAGAGAAAGCTGGTATAAAAGTATCTGAAAGAACTAAGAGAATAAGAGCATCCGAGTTGATGGTAGATGAAGTTTTAAGGACTATGGCTGCAACAAAAGAGCAGAAAGATGATATTAAGAAACTTGCAGCATCAGCAACATTTACAGATGAAAGAAATGGTGTAATATCTTATATCGCTAGGGCTATATCAGGATTAACCAATAAAAACAGAGCAGCACAAGTAGCTTTAAAACCGTTTATTCCTTTTACACAGATTGTTGCTAATGTAACCGAGTGGATGCTAGATTCAACACCTATTTATGGTTTAATGAGGGCAAATGGTGTAGGAGTAACAGGTTTGATAAACAAAGTAATGAAAGCCACAGGAAGCGAAGGTATTGCTACATCACAACTAGGAGAATATAAGAGTCAAGCATACTATGAACAAATGGCAAGGGCATGGCAAGGAACAATAGCACTTGCAACATTATTTGCTGTTTTTGCTCATGGTGGTGATGAAGATGAAGATTATGAAAATTCTTATGTTCAATTAACAGGTGGATATGAAGAAGAAACACGCAAAAACAAGTCTGGTAGAGCAAGAGTAACACCTAAATACACTATACGAGTAGGTAAAAAGGAACTAACTTATCTAAATATTCCTGCTTTAGCAGTTCCATTAGCATTGATAGGAAACTACAATGACTACATGAACCTAAATAGATATGGTAAAGAAGAGTTGGATGAAAGAATGGCAGCAGCATTTGCAGCATCAGTAGCAAGTACAACAACCTTAGTAAAGGATATGAGTTTTATCCAAGGAACTCAGGAGTTACTATCTACTATGTATGAAATAGCTACTACTGAAGAAGATAAGGTTAGTAAATCTGCCAAGGCTTTTTATGATAAGTATTTAGGATTTGCAGCAAGACCATTACCTCAAAATAACAATTTGATACTTCAGATAGAGAAGTTTTTTGATCCTACATCATATTCTAGGAAAGAGATTTCAGACATTACCGCTTATTCTTTAGGTATTCAGCATATATTTGGACATCCATCAGTAGATATACTAGGTGATGCAATTAAAAACTATCCTGCTGAAACAACTATACCATATACTCATTGGATGAATATTAACCAGGCAAATGACAATTGGAAGTTCATGGTAAGGTATAATGCTATTCAAGGAAAGGTTAAAAATATCCCAACTAAGATATACAACAAAGAAACCGACAAGTATGAATTAAGGACAATGGATGCTAAGGAGTTCTATGATTATACTGTATTATCTGGTAAAAAATTCGCTGAGAAATTAGACTTTTACAGAAAGAATGTAAACGCAGATGTTAGGGTTAAAGAAAGCGAAGAAATAAATGAGAAAACCGTAACAGGTGTTGAATACGATGTAAACAGATTACATTGGGAAGCAAAAGAAGAGGCAAAAGCTAGATTATTCCTTGTTAAAAATGTTAGCGAAAGTGAATTAAATGCTTTATCTGAAATGGATAAAGCTAATAAATTACAATCAAAAGCAACTAAAGATGAAAAAGATATAGCAAGAATAGCAGTTCAGGAGTCAATGAAAATAACTGATAGTGAAAGGTCACTTGCCATAGCGGTAAAGGAAGTGCCAAAAAACACTGATGAGTTAACTATTGACTACATAAAAGAAAACGCTCCAAACAGCAAGACTGAGCAATATGATTTATTAATTAGGCTGGCAGAAATGCAAGTTATCTCAGTAGATGCTGCTAAAAAGATTTATAAAGTACTAGAATTAAATTAAAAACCATGATATATAGTCAACAACAGGTAGATATTGTAATAGAAAGGGCTAAGGCAAATTCTTTCGCCAAGATGATGAGTTTTGGTGAATCCTTAACATTGGGTGTTGCTACACCTCCAAATTTATTTCTGCAATCAAATCTAATATTTTTTGCAAGTAGTGACTATGCAACATTAGCTCAAAAGAATGTGTATGTGCAGCTTATTGGAAAATATCGTATGGATAGCAATAATCCTGACAACTATGTTAGCAGTAACTATATGGTATCAGGCTATGTGCAATAATTTATTTGAAAATTAGTTTTAAAGTATTATTTTTGGGTTAAAGAAAAAAAAATGCCAACCATTAGCTTACGTCAGACCCAAGGCAGCCCATTAACGGTAGCACAACTTGATGACAATTTCGAGGCTCTAAATACTGCTATTGTTGCTTTGCAAGAAACCCCTGTAACAAGTGGGTCAGTGACAAGTGTTGCAATAACAGTGCCATCGTTTTTATCACGAACAGGCTCACCGATTACAAGCTCAGGCACAATAGCTATAACACTAGCAACACAAACAGCTAATCAAATATTTGCAGGCCCAACCACAGGTGGTGCAGCGCAACCAACATTTCGCTCAATAGTATTAGCAGATTTACCTACAATAACTGTGGCAAAAGGTGGCACAAATGCTACTTCATTTGCTGCTAGTAGGGTAATACTTTCAAATAGTGGTGGAACAGCATTAGAAGTTTCGGCAGTAACTACAACCGAACTAGGTTATTTAAGTGGTGTAACAAGTGCTATCCAAACACAATTAAATGCCAAGCAAGCAACTATAACAGTACTTTCAATAGCAAATGGTGGTACAAATTCTAGTACCGCAGCAGGTGCAAGGATTAACTTATTGCCTAGTTTAACAGGAAATGGCCTTAAATTTTTAAGGTCAAACGCAGGAGAAACAGACGTAGAATGGGCAGTTCCTTCAAGTACTGTTGCCTCAGTAAATTCATTAACTGGTGCTTTAACGGTAGCTGTAGGAGTAGGTACAACTGGAAACGATGTTAATGTAAGCAATGCTGGAACAACTGTTACAATTAATGTTCCACCAGCAAGTGCAACTGTAAGTGGTAAGGTAAATATAATTTCACAATCATTTAAAGGGGTAAAAACATTTGTAGATGGAATAGTATTGCCAATAACTAATACCTATATTGCTTATAGCAATTCAGGATTAGTTCAAGGTAGTGTAAATTACGTTGTTAATAATACTAAGGAGCAGATGGAAGTTAAAAGGTTATCAGTAAGTGAAAGGCATACTGCTTTAGCTTTTAATAGCACATCTCACACAACAAATCAAACAATAGACCCTGAATCAGACCACATATTATACTTTGATTGCACTGGAGGAAATTTGGATTGCAATTTATTTGATAGTACAAATCCATTGGCAGAAATGGGTTCTATTTATAGAATAGTAAAGACTACTGCTGCCAATAATTTGACTATTAAGTGTCAAGGTGGTGATTCAATTGGTGTGTCAGGAACTACAACAGATGCGTTCACTGGAACAAAAGGATTTATAGAAGTTCAGTTAAGAAGGGCTGGTTTATTTGGTATTCTTGAAAGGGGGGTAATTAGTTAATTATGGCAAAAGAAATAGACATATTAATTGATTTTGATGTAAGTAATTTACAAACTGTATCTATAACTGATTGCACGAATTGTACTGATGGCGATTTAATTACTGATATTAAAGGGGTAAGAATGTTGTTTTCTACTGTTAATTCAGTAGCAAATTTAGAGTTAGCAACTACTTGTCAAGCATATCGTGAATATAAAGTATTGACAGGCACAGCAGTTGCGAGAGGTGTAAGTTATGTGGCAGGTAGAACAATGTTATTTTCATATAATACAACTCCAACAGGTACTTTTACAATGGAAACTACTGGAAGATATTCGCAATACATATCAAACGTATTACCAAGTACAGGACTTTCTTATTCATTCACTCCAACACAAGTAGGTAGAAGTCTATATAGCGATACATATTTTGCAGATGAAGTTTTTACGTTAGATTATGAGCAATATGAAAATGTTTATCTTCCAGGACAAACATTAATTGCAGGAACTTATTTAGTTGTATCTGGTGATATTACTTTATCTGAGGTAGTTGTTAATGGAACAAAAAGAATTACAACAGGTGAAACTTACACAAGTTTAGGTGGCGAAACATTTACAAGTTTTCAAGATGAATCTATTATGGTTTTATATAGTAATGATGCTCAATTTAACTTCGCAACACAATATCAAAGTTTCAATATTTACCAAGCATATCTTAGAGCAATGGCAGAAAGCAACTTGCCAAACGAACCATTACAAGCAAATCTTTTGCAAGTATCAGGTTTATATGCAAGCCCAACAATATCAGCACAAACAGAAACAGGCATAAGTTTAACGCAATTACAACTTAACTTGGATCAAATTAATAATTATTATAGTCAACAATTAAATTAATTATGGCAAAGACACCAGCTTGGACTAGGGCAGAAGGAAAATCAAAATCTGGAGGATTAAACCAAAAGGGAAGAGATTCTTATAACAAAGAAACAGGTGGTAACTTAAAAGCACCACAACCAGAAGGTGGTGCTAGGAAGAAGTCATTTTGTGCAAGAATGGGTGGTGTTAAAGGGCCAATGACAAAGCCAAATGGTGAACCTACTAGAAAGGCTCTAGCTCTTAAAAAATGGAAGTGTTAAAATATGTTTAGCTCTACAATAAATATAACCACACGTTTTGAATCTGCTTGTAAGCGGTACTTGACTAATATAAGTGTGGTAGCAGACCAACATTCAAAAGGTGTTGTAATAAAGCCAAGCACTCAAGGGTATAATGTATTATTCCTAGAATATGTTAGCTTTGCATTAGAAACTGAAATAGACAATAATTCTGTAGAACCAATTTTAGATTATACATTAACAGCATGATACTTAAAAATATTATACCGACAAATATATTAAACGGATTAAAAACTTACATTCGTAATTATATAGATATATCATCTCTTAATCAAATTGTAGGGTACGTTATAGCTAATTTATCAAACAACATAACAAGTTTTGTATCAACAGATACATATAAAAAATTAAATTGTACTACTAGAGAAGCCTATTTTTATAATGGAGGACAATTTATTGTAGAGAATAATAGGATAAGAAATAATAGCACATTCAACGCTTTTTGCAAATTATCTGCTTTAGTATCAATATCAGGAACACCTTCTGATGAAATTGGTTTAGCTATTTTTAACACTGATGTAATTGATAGTGATTCTGTTCAAAAACTTTTTATTTCTGGCTCTCAACCTCAAAATATAGCATTACAGACTGCAATTCTTATACCTGCGTTTCAATATGTAGAGGTATGGGTTAAAAATGTTAATTCAACAAATAGTGTAACAACATCTAATATTAGTGTAATTTTAGAAGTACTAGAAGTATAAAAAACAAGGAGGGATATTTGTCAGATAAGGAAATTATTGCTAAGTTAGAAGAGGAACTTAGCAAATACAAGGAAAGCCCATATCAAAATGCTTACACAGGATTGTATGCAACAATGGAAAGGTGGTCGCATGAACTTAAAACAAAAACATTTTCTATATCAGCCGTTGAAGAAGATGACATGAAGGCTTTTGAGAAGGCTCATAAGGTATCAATATCTATGAAGGCACTATTTGAGCAACTTGACTATTTAAGGTCTAAGATAACTCCTGCACAAGAGGAAGAGTCAAGAAAAACAGCAACAAGCATTTTTGAGAAAGCATTACAAGGTCAAGGGTCGCTAGATGACAACTCTTAAAATACAAGTAGGCGATCCTGAAGAAGAGTTTGGTAGTTCTATTACCTACGAAACACCTAATATACCAAATAAAAAAGATATAGCAGGTAGTGACTTGCCTAAAAAATTACAGAAATTTCATAGGGAGAAATACCCAAGCGATAAAAACTTTGAGTCATTAGATGAGCCTGAGCAGTTACGAATACTTAACGAAGTTTTAGATAAACGTAAAAATGGCCATTGGTTTATGAACAATGGCGAAGAAACCTATATAACAGGCATACATTGGTTTTACCTTAACTTTTGGAAGATAGATATTGGACTACCTGATTATAGGCGTTCAGATAGAGATTACTTTTACTTTTGGGATTATTGCTGTAAAGATGAGTTTTGTCTTGGTATGGTTAACATGGAGAATAGAAGGCAAGGAAAAACTGAGAGAGCCAACTGCATACTCTATGAATATACTTCAATAAATGCTAATAGCCATTCAGGTATTCAATCTAAAACAGATGCTGATGCTAAAAAGGTATTTTTAAAGCTCGTAAGAACATGGAAAAGGATGCCATATTGGTTAAAGCCAATTGATGAGGGAGATAGTCAACCTAAATCGGCATTAAGATTTTTTGAACCAGGTTTAAGAAGTACAAAAGGCAAACGCAAAGAATATGGCGTATCATTAGATTCATGGATTGACTATGAGGCTGCAAAAGAGGAAAGTTACGATGGAGAAAAGTTAAAAAGGTATGTAAGTGATGAGAGTGGAAAAACAACCATATCAGATGTTTCAGAAAGATGGAATATTGTAAAAGAGTGTTTTGTAACTGGTAGGAAAGTAATCGGTAAGGCGTTATTTACTACTACAGTTGAGGAAATGGAAAAGAAGGGTGGTAAGAACTTCAAAACCATTTGGGATAATTCAGATTTAAAACTAAGGGATGACAATGGATTTACAAGGTCAGGATTATATCGTTATTTTAAGCCAGCATATTATTGTTTAGAAGGATTTATTGATGAGTATGGTAATCCTATGCTTGAAGAAGCCATTACTTTCTTAACAAATAAAAGAAATGGTGCAGATGGTAAAGGACTAGCTTCAGAGAAAAGAAAATATCCATTTAAGGTAGAAGATGCTTTTGGAATAGTTTATGGTAGCTTTTGGGAGCAAGATGTAAAAGACATACTAGATATTGTAAAGGCAGAGGTAATAAAAAATCCACCAAATATAACTTACAATATACTATTTGAAAGGGATGGTGAGATTATTGCAACTCCTACCAAGTCAAATGAAAGCTCAGTAATAATATTAGAACCACCATTACCAGATGTAGAATATAAAGTAGGTCTTGATAGTATTTCAACAGACAATCAAACAGGAGATGAATCAGGTTCGGAATTGGCTTGTGTGGTAATGAAATCATTTGCAGGAATAGAAAGAACAAGTTATGAACCTGTTTGTGTATTTTCTTTAAGGCCTGACAGAATGGAAACAGCTTATGAAATAGTAAGTTGCATAATCAAATACTATGGAAAATATGAGAATGTTAAGGTATTGGGTGAGAATAACGCAGGGGCAACAAACTTGCTAAACTATCTTATAAATAGAGGATTAAAAAGGTTTATGCAAAAAAAGCCTAAAGATGTTGGTGCATCTAATTTAAAGACAAATACCGTATCAGATAAGTATTGGATTTATCGTGATAATAATGTTTTAGAATTTCAAAAAGGGTTATCAAATAGATTTTTAAGAAGGTTTGGTGCTAACTTTAAAATGCTAAAATTAATAGAAAGCCTACAAAATTTAGGTGTTAAAAATGCGGATTTAGGAGATGCTTTCCTTATGGCTATTATGTTTTTTACCGATTTTGATAAGGTAAATGTTAAAACAAGGGAGTTAAAGACTACTTTGATAATAATAGGATATGATAATTACGGTAAAGCCATTTATAAAGAAGTTTGATTTTTTAAAATAAATAACTATTTTTGGGTATAAAGAAGTAAAAATGTCAATCCTTACCAGCGCATCAAGTACAGAACTATTACCGAATCAGCTTGTTTCTGGAGAATATACTGATGAAAAGTATGTCGAAACATTACGTTGGATAGGTACGAAGTATAATCAGTTGAGTACATCCATAAATTTGATGGGAAATGTAGGTGTTGGTGTTGATACAGTTACTACTTATATCCAAGAATATCTCGACAACTTAACCTATATTTATGGCAGTCAAACACCTGATTATTACAACTTTTTCATAAAGGATGTTAATGGTAATGATACACGAACTCCTTTATTTAGGGGACTAGATGTATTTAAGATATTCAATTATTTGAATGGTGAGGCTACAGATTTAATAGACCCACTTCCTAAAATACTTAGTGCAAACGCATATTCCAAAGGGGCATTATCTGCTAAAATGGATATGTTTGACTTTGTAAACTTTCAGATTAAAGAGAAGTTATTTTTATCGTTACTTCAGCAAGAAGCAGGATATAGTTTTAAGGCAATAGATAGGGATTTTAAAACTCAGAATGAGGTAGATAAATTTTTCATGTCTGCAAAGGAAGAGATGGAAGTTGCCTACACTAGAATAGCAAAACACGCTTGTTACTATAACAACTATCAAAATAAACTACCGAAGGCATTTTCAAATGTGCTTATAGGTAGTTTGGGTATGATATGTGTAGAGTACAAAAAAGGTCAAATGGTTTGGAGGGTTATTCAGCCTGAAAACGCAGTTGTAGATTACTCTAAGAGCCTTGATGTGCATGAGAATGATGATTTTGCAGGGGAGGTTTACCAAATGCCATTAACCCAAGTACTATCAGAGTGGGATTGGATAGAAGAAGAAAGGGAAGAATTAAATGCAATAGCTAGGAATAACAACAACCTATATGCTGATTTTTACACTGGTTATGCTACCAACAACTTATTTTGGTTTACTAATGTAGAGAATGGAGTTCCAAATGTTACCATTATAAAAGGTCAATGGAAGTCAAATGAGATGGTAGATGGTGTGGTTAAAGAGATTTTGCGTGAAGGAGTTTACATAGGCGGTAAATGGTTAAAAGACAATAAGATTTCAGAAGGTCAGATATGGAAAAATGGTGATGTTAGCAGAAAGAGGTTAAAATATATTATCGTAACACCTAGTCTATTTTTAGGCACAACAGTATCTACCATAGGAATTATAAAGAGAATTGCTAATTTAAGGGATGCTTTCTTAACCAAGGTTACTGATATGGCATCTACTCCACTAGGAAAGGTAGCAATTATTAGGGCTAGTAAATTACCAAACGGATTAAAGACTCCAGATATAATAGCTCAAATGAAACAGGCTAAGATATTGGTTATTGAGGGTGAAGATACTGAAGAGGGTGATGATGGAAGAAAAATGGCAGAAACATTGGATTTAACAATAGACCCTAGTATTATGTCAATCTTACAAATAGCCCAATACTATGAAGGAATGATTAGTGATGTGCTTAATATTCCAAATCAGGTAAGGGGTCAGATTACAGATTATGCCTCAAAAACACAATTACAAACAAGTCAATCACAAAGCACAAAAGGTTTAGCATATCTATTTAAGAACTTTTTATTGTTCGAGAAAGAACTATTATCATATAGTGCAGATTTATTCAAGGTGATGGCCCCTAATGATGAGTTGGGAATGGAACATCTATCAATGATAGTTGGTGATGGTGTTGCAGAATTAATGTCAATGGAAGTAGTTAAGAGAATGTCATTTGAAGAGTTCTTGATTAGCCTTAATCCTAATGACTTTATTAGTTCGGCCGATAAAGAACAATTAGCACAACTAGCATTTCAAAGTGCAAGTAGTGGTATGCCAACAACTGTTTTAAAGAATTTTGTTAAGATAAAGCAGTTGGAAACATTAACTGAAACTTACAATTACCTTGACGAAACAATTTATAAAGAACAAGCCAGAGAAGATGCGGCAATAGCAGCACAGCAAGAGCAAGATATGGCTAAGGCTGAATTAGCTGCAAGTACTCAGCAAAATATAATAGCAGAACAAACCGATGCTAGTCTTGAAAAGGCTCAAATGGATAATGAAACCAAGTTGACAGCAGCAGCAATGAGTAATAGAGAGAAACCAAAACAATAAATAAAAAAAACAAGAGTATGAAAACTTTCGCAGAGATTTTAGAAGAAGAAGCCCAAGCAAGGGGTACACAAGGAAAAGAAAAAACAGCCGAAGAACTAGAAGCAGAAAGATTGGCAGCCGAAGCCTCAGCAAATGAAGCTGAAGAGCAAAGATTAGCTGAAGAAGAGGCAGCAAGATTAGCAGTCGAAGCTGAAGGTGGTGAAGAAAAAACTGCTGATGAAATAGAAGCAGAAAGATTGGCAGCAGAGGAAGCAGCCAAGAACGCTCCTAAATCTTTTTTAGAAGCAGTAGGTAATCCTATTGTAAAGAAGGAAGAAGTAGTTATTCCTGATTCTGTAAAAGAAACCATTTCTAAATTAGAAGCTGCAAACAAAGCGTTAGCATCTAAATTAGATTTAATTGAAAATGATCCATTGGTAAAAGCTGTAACAGCAGAAGCCACAAAAGAGCAATTAGTAGCCATTGCAGCAGAATTAAATGGTAAGGATTATTCTAAGAGTTCATACAAAGACCTTTTAGAAGCAGAAATAAAAGCAGAAGGTTTTGAAGGAGATGAGTTAGCCGAACAATTAGAGGCTGAAATGTCTAATTTTGAGGCATTATTACCTTATCAAAGAAATAAACTAGAAAAAGAGATTAGAGCTAAATTCCAGGCAACAGCAAAGAAAGGTGAAAGCCCAACATTGCAAGCGTTAGAAGATGCTTTTTTAGCTAAAAACTCAGGATTAAAAACTCCTGCACAATTGCAGCAAGAAGATGAAGCAATCATTCAAGCAGATTTAGCAGCTATAAAGCAAGTAGGAACAAGTGCTATTGGAAGTGAAATGTATGGTGTAGTTTTCACTCAAGAAGAGTTGAACGATATTCTAACAAAAGAATATAACCCAGAAAACATTTCTAAACAATACCTAGATGAAAAAGGAAATCTAAATGCTCCAAAGTATCTTATTGATACATTTAAACTTCGCAACTTCGACAAAATGTTGGAAAATGCCGCTAAAACAGCAGTAAACAAAAAGAACATTGAAGAAACAGTTGTTAAAGGTAATGCCAAAGGTGCGCCTGTTCATGTTGAAAAGTTGACAAATGCTCAACTAAATATGAAGGCGGTTGGATTGCCAGACTACATTATAAATCCTAAAAAGTAAATTATATGAAAATGAAAGCAAAAATGATGGTTGCTAAACCTGCTAAGAAAATGGCAGTAGTAGCCAAGCCAAAAAAAATGATGGCAGTAGTTAAGTCTAAGAAAATGACTTACTAAAAAGTAAAAGCCCTAGAAATTTTTTAGGGCTTTTTTTATGAGTTTTTGTGGTTAAATGATTTTATAGCCATTATAAGATAAGTACTTTCATGTACTAATCCTAACCTATCCATTGAATCAATCATATTTTTATAAACCATAGGAGGTATTTTGGCTTGAACAAAAATGCTTTCGTATGTTCCTTTATTGAATTTATCTAGTTTATTTTTTTTTGGTTTAGGCATAATCGTATGAATGATTCATATAACCCAAAGGTAAAATGTTTTATATACAAATACAAGGATATACTTTTGGGTTAAATAATTTAATTATAACAAAATGACTACTTATGCTTCAAACAATGTATCACTTCCAAATTTATTTGATGAAGTAGGTATAGCAGCCAGGTCGGTTGAGAATTTAGTACCAATTTTAGACCCAGCTTTTCAGCGTCCAGTACACGCTCGTTTAATTGACCAACTATCAGGAGGTACATTAAACTCAAAGAAAAGTGGACAAAGATTATTCACTACCTTTAGAAGTGAAAATGATTTTCCATTTGTAACTATTCAGAATCGCCAAGTAAATGGTGCTTATTTGAACTTAGTTTTTGACCAATCTCAATTTACCGCTTTGGTAGAAGGAAACATGGTAAAATCTGATTCAGGTGCATTAGGTAAGGTACTTTCAAAAGAAGCTGGTAAAATGACTATTGGATTTGTAGCAAATCCTAATGGCAACACTTCATTTGTAGCTGCTGACTTTGCAGCAAACTCAGGAGTATCTGATAGAGGTGCAATTGGTAACACTGTTAATCGTCAAGAAGTAGAGTATGTAATGCCATTGCCTGATTCAATTCAGAACATTGTGCCTACTTACAATCAAAGTTGCGAGATTTTGCATGATGATGTGTATAGCGAAACCCATTTATTGAATAGAGAAGGTAAGCCTTTCTACGCAATGATTAAGGAGTTTAAAGCATTAGGTTTATTGAATCGTCAGTATGTAGCAAGAACATTAGATAATGTACCTGCTGTATTGACAGGAAATGAGCCAGTAGCAGCTTCTTTGTTAAATCAAATTTTAACTCAAGGTGGTGGACAAACTACTTTCGGTCAAAATGATGTAATGACAGAAAGTATCTTACAAGATACTTTGGAGCGTTTTGTTTCAACAGGTTCATTCACAACTGGTGAAGTTTTAGGTATCTTTGGTCAAAGGTTGTATGGTAGCATCCAAAATGCTTTGAAAGGTTACTTAGTAACAGCAGGTAAAGACAACACTATCGGTGGCGAAACTGTAAAAGGTATTGACATTAAAGAATATGCTTTTGGTGGTGTAAGTTTGAAAATGATGTTAGAGCCAATCTATTCTGATACAAGAATGTGGGGTGTAAACTCTAATAACTTCTCAAGACGTGCCAACACTGGTATGTTGATGTCAACTGAAAGAGTAACTACTCAGCAAGGAGTAAACGTACCATTTATGAGTTCACGTTATTTCTCTAGCTCAGAGGATATTTTAAGGTCAGTAACGCCAGGTATGATTGACGAAAAAGGAAATCACCAAAAAACTTCTGCTAACGGTAAGAAATCAGCAATGGTTAACTATACCTTAGACAAAGTTGATTACTTTAACAACGCTAAAGCAACTTGGTACATTGGTGAATAATTAACAATTAAGAAAGGAAATAAAAAAATGATTAATAATTTAAGTGTATTAAACACAGTAACCGCAAACTCTGCTGACTTTCAAGTTACAGCACAAGGTAATTTAAACATTACAGGTTTGCCACAAATCAATGCTGGTATGATTACTAGCGTTGAAGTTATCCCTTCAAGTTCAGAGCAAATTCAAAAGGCTACATTAACCTTTACTTCTGCTAACTCAACTGTTTATTCTTTTTCAATAAAAGGAACAGCAATGAGCAGTAATGTAGAGTCACTTAAACTTGTAACATTTGTTTCTGCTGCTGCTGCAACTACAAGTACAATCAGCGCACAAGCTGCTGCTGCTGTAAACCTTTTAGGTGACTTTAACGTAACTGCTACTAATAGTGGTTCAGGAGTTATTGTATTAACAGCTAAAGCATCTACTGATATTTCACCAAATGCTCCTGTGTTTGTTATTGCTGAAAGTGATTCAAATATCGCAGTAACCGCAGTAGCAACTGCAACTTGTGCCGCAGCTCCAACAGGAGGTTCAACCGCACAATTAGAGCCAATCTTTAACACATCAGGTGTAATGACTGGAATTAGAATTGTAAATGGTGGTTCTGGTTACTTAGCTGCTCCTGCAATTACTATTGCAAATGGCGCAGGTGCAGGTTCATCCGCACCAACTGCTACTTGTACTATTTTTGAAGGACAAGTTGTTAGTGTAACATTTACCGCAGGTACATCTTATGCTTATACTGCTTACCAAGGATTTAGAACAGTTGGTACTGGTGCAGCGATTAAAAATAAGTATGGTTTCATTGCTAATTCAGTATTAAGAGCTGTGCCTAGCGCATACGCTGCTTTATCATCTTTAACAGATACTTCAAACTATACAGAGGTAATTATCTCTTACATCTCTAATCCAGTATCAGGAACAACTAACTTTACTCAAACAACTAATACCGCACAGGTTAGTTTATGTGTATTAGAGAGTGAAACCAATGTTAGTGATATTATTGGTGTAGGTTATGGTTCAGTTGCTAACCTAAAAAAAGGTTACAGAAGTTTGTTTGAATCAGTAGTAGCTTTAGATGGTACAACTGCCGTAACAACTACAACATTTGTTATTGCTACTGGTGTTATTACTTTGAGTGCAGCCCAAGCAAATGGTATTAAATCAAATGATATTCTTTTGGTAGGTACAACACCTGCTTACAGAAACACTGCTGATACCAATGCAATTGCTAAGGTTTGTGGTATTGCTTCTAACTTGTCATTGATTGCACAAATCGGTGGAAACAACTTAATCGCAGCTATCACTACTCAAACATTAGCAACCAGAGTTGTTAAGCGTGATTCAATCATAGGTTAATAAGATCCTTGTTTTTCCATATCTCTCGAAAATTGGGCATTCATTAATTTGGATGCCCTTTTTTTTGTACTTGCTTTTATTATATAATAATATTATTTTTGGGTAAGATTTAAAAAACAAGATGGAAAAAATAACATTTAGAGTTAACGCTTTGGCTAATTCAAACAGCCCAAAGCAAATTGAATTAAAGAGTGTTGGTAGAAATGGAGAGGTAACGTGGATTCATAGCAGTGGCCAAGATTATGACTTAGCAGCACCACTAGGAGTAAATCACGAACCAGTTAGATTGAGTTTGGCATCAAGTGAAAGGTATGTTTCAAATGAGGCTGGATTCCCAACAAACAAAACTAGGGTATTTGGTGTATTTACCTATGTAAGCGAGGAAGATGAGGCTAAATTACCTACTTATGAAAGAGAGCGTAATATGGTATTAAGAAAGGCTCATTTGATGTTAAAGACTCATCAGGCTTGTGTTTATAGAGATAAAACAGGCAATGACATTAACCCAAATAGATGGGGAGCAACAGTAGCTTTTGAATTGGTAGAAGAAAGTCAAAACATTAAGAACTTAAATGTTTTAAATGATAAGATTACAAATGCCAGAACAATTGCCAAAGAATTGCTTGAAGGAAGTAAAGATACATTTGTAGATTTCTGTTATGCTTATGGTTTGAGTAATGTTTCAAATACTCCAGTAGAGATTTTGTATAATGAGGTATGTTTAAAAATATCTATCAATCCTGACCACTTTATTAGCACTTATGAAAGCAAGAATAATCAGACATTGGTTATTATTAGAAAGTCATTAGAGCATTTAAAAGAAGACAATACCACTTTAATTTCATTGCTAAACAATGTTTATACAATGAATGGTGATATATTAGGTGACACAGAAGATGCTGTAGTTTACCATTTGAATACTCATCCAAAAGTAAAAGAGTACTTGATGTTACAATTAGGTATTTCTCCAGATGCGATTGTTAAGGCTATTGAATTATCACCAGTATCAGACCATCCTACTCAGTCAGATTCAAAGAAATTGCACGATAAGGGGTTAAATGAGGCAGCCGTTGCACAAATGAAAACCAAGGTAAACTTTATGTTTAATAAGGCTAAGGGTGCAATTGCCAAGGATGCTAGTAAAAGGTCAGATATTTTAAGGGCTTTAGACAATGACATAAACGAGAAGCGTTCTGTTTATGTAGAGATTCTTCCTTATTACGATGACCACGTAGATAATTTAATGAAAAACTTTTAAATAAAATAGAGGGATATGGAATATAAAAGCTGCTCAATTTTGGGTAGCTTTTTTTTATTATAATATTTACAAAAAAAAGTTTTATTTTTGGGTATAAAAAAATAATACTATGAATCAGTCTGGTGCTTTATATGACTACATAGAGATGCCTTATCTCCTTGCAGGAGTCAAGATGAAATTAGGCTTAAGAGATACCACCTCAGAGGACTTATTCTTAACTGATGCTATCAACTTTTGTTTAGTTCATAAAATGGCAAACTTTGGAAGTGAAACATACGTTGTCACTCAGATACCAATAGAGAACGATGGCAACCCAAGAGCTAAGTTACCAAAAGGATTTAAAAGATTTGTTAAAAAGAATCCAATCATATATACAGATGCGGCAGGAAGGTCAACCATAGGTACTGTAACTAATACCTATACAACTAATAATGGTGACTTGATAGGTTCAGTAGTAGTAGAATCAGGTATTCCCAATAGGTCATTTTACGCACCTTCATTTATAAACAATGCTTTTTTTAAAGATAGTCCTTTTGATAGTAATTTTATCTTAGGAGGTACGGTAACACAAGTAGATGGCTATTTATACTTTAGCAGTAATGTAACAGCAGAGTTTGTTAAGATAGCTTATTTAGGGGTTAACTTTGGTGAGAATGGAAAAATGCTTATCCCAGCTTATTTTGAGGATGCCTTAGTTAATTGGGCAGCTAACGAATGGGTTATACAGCAGTATGCTATAACAGGTGAGCAAAAGTATATGAACCTTTCACAAGTATTTACAAGTAAGTTTATAACAGGTAGAAACAAAGCCAAGGCTATACCATTAATGCCAAGTTCATTAGAATATGACCTTATTAATTACACAATGAAATCATTAATTTAAGATTATGAGTACTACATCAGCAGATATAAAAGCAAAGTTTAAGGTTTACTCGGATCAAATGAGTTTTAATCTTAAAAACTCACAATTAAATAAGATATTTGATAAATCCCAAGATGCTTATTGGAATAGTCTTGCTGCAAAATGGAATACCACTTTGGAGAATAGTATTGATATAGCACCAATAGCAAAGAGGTTGACAATAACACCTACAAGCAATGTTATTTTATATACACAGTTACCAAACTATGAGAGAATAGGTTTTGTAAAACCAACTTATATAGTAAATGGTGAAACATATAGTTTCCCAGCAAAAGCAATTTCTGAGAATCAAAAGTACAGTTCATTGAATAATGGAACATATCGTTACCCTAGATTTTATGAGAGTGACGATGGAATAGTATTAGAGCCAAGTATCACTCCAACATCTTTATTTTGCACTTATTTGAGGGAATTTTATCCTATAGATTTTGATTCACCAGCAGATATAATACCTTATACTGAAGCAAATGTGCAAGGTATAATTCAAATAGCATTACAGAATGTAGCAGTAAGCCAAAGGGAATTAGACCAAGCAGGGGCAATTATTCAAGAAAACGCTTTTAATAAACAATAGTTATGAATTTAAGGACATTGGCAGATATATTGATTAGGTCGGTATCAGGTGGGGAGAACGGAATTGATAATAAGTATGCACCTGAATATGTTGAAACATTAATTCCTGCTTTACGCAATGATGCAATCATATTAGATTACTATGGTGGTAGAACTAGGGCGGCAAGTAGAAGGCTAGATTATGCCTTATATCAAACAATGGATATTGCTGTTAATGAAGTATCAAATAATACCTCAGATTTTGTAACCTTTACTTTACCTAGAACTATTGGAGTAGGTAGATTAGTGGATGGACTTGTTTATGTAGGTCAAGTAGATGAATCAATTGAATTTAGTCGTATGCTTAACAGAAGTGATATTTCAATGGCTAGAACAAGAGGATTGCTCAATGGTGATAACATAGCTTATATTTGGTCACAAGGTAATTTAGAAGTGTATGGTAACAACGCATTATCTGAAATTCAAGTGAAAGGTATATTTAGTGACCCAACCCAAGTAAGTGGATTCAATATTGAAACTGATGATTACCCTGTTTCTGATAGTTTAGTAAACCTAATGACCGATTTGTTTAAGGTTCAAATGAATGTTAATATTCAAAAGCCTGCTGACATTTCATTAGATGGGAAAGAAACCTTACCAACAAGATAAATTATGCAAGATTTTCAAGTAAATAGTATTGGAGGTGTAAATTTAGATATTGACCCAAGAAGTATTCCTTCTAACCAAATGACTTATGCCAATGATGTAGAGTTATTGGGTGAGGTTGGTGGTCAAGATACAAGTGCAAGTCCTTTGCCATCTAGTGTATTATCTTTTGAGATACCAGCTTTAAGTCAACAATACCAAGTAGTAAGATTAAAGTTTAATCCTGCGGCTACTTTATACAATTTAATTATAAAGGATGCTAGTGGCAATGCTATTGGAGCAGGAACTATAACAATAACTGTTGCATCATTACCAAGTCCAACTATTGCTAATTTTGTGGCAGCAATTAATACTGCTGTTGGTGCAAGTGGTTACAATGCTAGTCTAGTAAGTAGTGATGGGTTGTATTTTGCAATAGCAATTTTCTACGGAACAGCAACACCTGCTTTTTATACCATTTTAGAATATGAATTGCTAGGAGGAACAAATAGTAAAATACCTGTATATACTTTACAAGAATATTACAATCCAGCAGGTTTAGTAAGTGGTCAATTAATACCATTACAATCTAAGCAAGTAAATGAGGTATTATTTGTATTTAGCCAAACTTTTGATAATGAAATGTCATCTATTGGTTATGGTTTAAAGGATAACAATGGAACTTGGACTTATGTAGGTTCGATAGTAACAAGAAACTTCAACTTCCCAAGCAATCAAGTAATAGAAATTCAGGCTGAGGAAATTAACAACAATCAGTATGGTTTATATTGGACAGACAATGTAGGTAAGATGAAGGTGCTTTATGTACCAACAGACTTGACAAGTCCATTAAAATATACATTGGCAGAATATGTTACTGCTAGTCAAGGACTATTTACTTTGGAGAGTATTGATGAGCAGACTAATTTACAGATACAGAACTATGCTATTTCTCAATATAGTGGACAAAATCAATCAGGAGGTGCATTAGAAGCAGGCACATGGTTCTATTATGTAGCAAGTGGTATCAATAGGAATTATAGTGAATGGAGTCCAGCAAGTGAGCCAATAGCGGTATTTAGTGAAACAACTAATAGCCCAAGTTCAGGAGCTATGATAGGTGGTGATAAAACACCAAAGGTAACTTCCAAGGCAAATATTATTGTAGTAAGAGGGGTAGATAGCAAGGTATATGATACAGTAAAAATAGCAGCAGTATTGAACCAAGGTGGTGTTTATAGTTCTATTATAGTAGGAGAATATGATACCACTTTAGATTCAGCAGATGAGTTATTTATTACCCATACAGGTTTAGAAAGTAGTATTGAAGATTACGATAGAAACTTGTTGCCACCTGTTCAAGATGTGTTTTTAAGAAGCAAGAACATTCAGACAAAGGACAATAGAATGAACCTTGCCAATGTGGAGGTTCAAGTAGATACTGATTTAAGTGCAGTATTTGGGAATGTAACTTTAGGTCAGGTTCGTGGTACAATGGATAGCGTGGGTGTTGTTTCATTTGATGCTGACCCTTTGTTTAGGGCAGGTGTAAATACTTCTTATAGTAGTAGTTCGGTAGGAGAACAAACTATTTTAATAGATAACGATTCAACATTGCCAAATTTTGATAATGGTCTTGTTTATGATTTAGGTTCAAGATTATTTACAGTAGGTACAACAGGCGATTATGGTTTAAGTTGGATTTTAAATGGTTCTTATACAATTAATTTACCAATAGAAGTATATATAAAAAATGTAACTACAGGCCTAGAGTATGCTAAAACAACATTAAACTCTCCTATTGTTACAACAGTTCCACAAAATATTCAGTTATCTAATTCACAAACAGTAACATTACAAATTGGGGATCAATTGGCCTTAAAAGCAGTATTTAGAAATTTTTCTACTTCTTCTGCGGATTATAAAATTATTTCTGCATCTTTTAGCGCAACTAAAGCATTAACAGACTATGCAACAAAAAGTTTAAGAGTAGGAGAATATCAATTACCACAAAACATAGCAACTAAAACAGGCTATATGGTAAATGAAACTTATCCTTTCTTTGCTAAGATAGAGTACAACTCAGGATTTATGACTCAATGGCATCACTTGGGTAATTACTCTTTTGGTGATGGTTCTCAGTTTGCTTTGTTACAAGATGGTAGGCTTACCAATTCTGTTTTAAATGGTGATGTTTACACTTATGGTCTTACAGTAGATGGAATAGACATTACTACTATAAAAAATGATATTAGGAGAATACACATAGGTAGGGGAATATGTAACCCAACGATATTAGGAACAGGTATGTTTGTAGTATCAGATTCATCAACAGGTGGTGCAGGTGGAACATTTAACTCAGGATATTACACTGGTAACACCAATGGTGATATTTATGGAGTTATCAACAACAGCACAAGCAACAACAGATACTTTGGTATGATGCTTTGTCCTGATTGGGCAATAGGAAATATAAAACCACAATTTCAAGATGGTGATTACTTGATAGTATATGGTGCAATGACTACTTTAAATGGCCCAATTATAGCAGGTGGTAATACTAAGTGGGGAGGTTCAAAGCAATTCCAAGGGTATTTTATCCCTGGAACTGGTAGTCCAGTAACCATAAACATTGCAGATGCTGCCTATTGTGAATGGAATCAAGGTAGCAGAGTATTAAGAAATGATGCTGCTAGTTTATTTTTAGGTTCAAATCTTAGCAATGATGGTACAATAAGCACAATGGCAAGTGAAGGCATGGCTATTGCACTAGAAAGTAGAATTAACCCAATAACAGGTACATCATCAAGTAGTGACAATGGTGTTTACTATGTTCAGTATTACAGGCCAAATGCCAATCAGTATGTAATAAAGGATGTAGCAATTATCCCTTGCAATGCTTCAGTAGAAATAGATGCTACTACAGATGACATACTTCCACAGATTGTAGTTTACGGAGGTGACACCTATACACAAAAAACTTACCAAAAGGTATTGTATAACGCTCTTAACCCTGATGCTGCTAAAAAAGGTACGCTAACTTCTTTCTTAGGGTATTACTCTCAGAATAAGATAAACGCTCAAATGAGGTTTACCGACAAAACCTTTACCAATCTTCCTTTCCCTTTTGGCAATACTTTAAATAACTATTTGTTCGGATTATATGATTCAGGGGAGCAGTTTCAGATAGATTTAGGCTATGATTGGTCAAATAAACTAAGTGAAGGTAGGGCATATAATGCCAATATACCTGTTCAAAGTAATTTAAAAGCTAGGATATACTACTCACAACAAAAGCCATTAAATGCCTTACAAGATTCTTATAGGGTAATATTACCAAATGACTTCAAGGACTTATCTGCCAAGGATGGTGAGATAAATGGGCTTTATGACATTAATGAGGTAATGGTCGCACTTCAACCTTTTAAAGTAAGTGTATTACCTTACCAAAGTGATGTGATGGTAAGCGGAACTGAGGTGTATATCGGTAATGGTGGTGTGTATGCTCAAAGGCAACGCCCTATCAGTACTTATGGTGCAAGCCTTAAATCAGGTACTTTGGTAGCAGAAAATGAAAGCGGTAATAGTCAACTTTATTGGTTTAGTAGTGCTGCCAATGCTTTTATGAGATATGGAAAAGATGGCATAAAAAACCTATCAACACAAGATGGTTGGAGGACTTGGTACTTAAACTATACCAAACTTATAGATGCTGAATTTGATGTGGTATTAGGTTTTGATAGAAATAGAAGTGCAATATTTTTAACTGCAAGGGCGGTAAATACTAGCGTTCCTTTGTGGAATATTGCTACACCTTACACCACAGGGCAATATGTAAGATATAGCGCACCAAACAAGTATCAGACTTTTGAAGGTTTAACAGATGTTTATGTAGCACTTGGTAATTCAACAGGTAGCAATCCTTTTGATACTCCTGCAAGTTGGCAGTATGTTCCTATTACCAATAGTACTTACTACAATTATTTTACAAGTGTTTATAACGAAAAGTTTAATTTCTTCCAAGGTTTCTTTTCACTACTTGTTTCTAGGTATTTCAGTTTTAATGGTTCAATATTAGTTACAAGAGGTAAAGCTCCTTTTAATAAGGTATATGAATTGTTTGGAGGAAGTGGGTATTTACAATGGTTGGATTCTGATGGAATATTTAAACAAGGTTCTTTTGAAGTAGAATTTAGCGTTAATAAGAACGGAATAGTTCCTAAGAGGTATATTAGCTATGGTGCAATAGTAGGCACAAACCATATTGAAGCAAATAATCCTACAACAATTCTTACCACAGATACCCAAACAAGCGATAGTAATGGTTCAGAGTTTGAATTTACCAATGGACAGATAAGCGAAGGTGTTTTTAGTGATAACAGTGATGATCCATTATTATCTGAATTTATGAAAGTTAGGTTTATAAGCACTGCTTATTATAGAATTTATTCAGCAGTTTGTCAGTTTTACAATAAATCTCGTAACCTCTTAAAATAATAGTTTGTAATTTGTAGTTTTTTAATTTATTTTTGGGTTAAAGTATTGAAAAATGGTACATCAAATCAATTTAGAACCAGATGAGGTTTACACCTTGGAAGTTAAAATAACAGGCAAAGAAGTAGCAGCTATAATGGCAGCACTAGGAAAGATGCCTCACGATGAGGTATGCTCACCTATAATGCAAATAAAAAATCAACTGATTGAAATAACAAAAATAGAAGTAGAACAACTAAAAAAAGAATAAAAATGAACAATATACAAGACCTTTTACAATTTCAAGGCGGTCAAGTTTCTGCTCCTACTCCTTTAGTTGGTGCAGGTACTATAACTGGCATTTTCTCTGTTTTCCAAGTTTGGGATAGCGCAACTCAAATTTCTTCTATTACAATTAACGGAGTAGAAATAACAGCTTTTTCTGCTATAGTATTAAATCAGGGATTTTGCGTTTATGGATATATTACAAGTGTTACAATAACTGCTGGTGCAGGACTTGGAATTGCTGGCAGTAAGTAAATTTTAATATGGCACTAGGACTAGGATTAGGATTACCATTTAACAACTTTTTAGGAGTTAACCCTAACAAACCTGTTAATACAGTTCCACCTCAGATTAGTGGCCCTACTGGCTTAGGCAGTACGCTAAGTTGCACAACTGGAACTTGGACAGGTAATCCTGATTTCTTTTATTATACCTATCAATGGAATAGAAATGGCGTGCCAATTTCAGGGGCCACAAATAACACTTATGTAACGGTGCTAGCAGATAGTTTAGCGGATATAAATTGTACGGTAGCTGCAAGTAACTGCTTTAGATTAGCCTTTGATAGCCCATACAATTCAGGATATTACTCAACATATTTTCACTAAAAAAAATAAAATAAAATGGCAAATAATAAGATTTTAAAAGATGCTTTAGGTGTAAATTTTACAACCAAAACCACAGAAACAGCAGGGGTAAACACTTCGCACGTCAACGTAGATACTTTACCAATTACGCCTTCAAATATTGACAACAAGTTTAGAGAGGCTTTTGAAAGTTATACGCCAGGTACTAAGTGGACACAAGTATTAGGTAGTGGTGATATAATTCAGTTAGATGGCAATACTGCTGCTGCTTCTTACCTTGTAATTAGTAAAAATCCATTAGTCGCAAATGAAAGTTCAATAGAAACAATAGATGTTTGGGATATGCCATTCGATGCGGCAGTTGGTTTAAGTTTAAGCCAAAGAACTTCTGGACAAGAATTTTCAGTTGAATTAGTTTCAAATGAAACGCCAATAGCACCTTCTGCTGATTTAACAATTAGTTCCATTCAACAAACTACAACTACATTGACAGTAACAACTACTACCAATCATAACTTAAAGATAGGTATGAGAATAGGTATTAGAGATTGTGTTGATAGTAGAATGAATTATCCTAGTATTGTAGTAGCAACAACACCAACACCAACACAATTTACTGTAACGGCAGGGCCAAATGGAACTATTTCATCAGTAACAGCAGGGCCATTCGCAAGCGGGTTTGTATATTTCAGAAGTGCGTTAGGATTTGCTCCTAATGGAACATCAATGATACTTGAAAATACGAGTGTTACACAAGCATCATTTTATGTTCGTTCTGAAAGTGGCGATGTTTTGCCATCAGGAACTATTGCAGGTAATCATTCTTCAACTATTGGAACTACCGCTTCGGTTCAGCCTGTAAATGCTTTAGGTGCTTACGCTTTCCAACCAACTAATGAGTACAGATTAACGCAATTTATAGATGCTATTCAATGGACTGATTCAGGAATAGATTCAATATTGGCAGCATCAAATAGATTAAAAAGAACTCAAGTAGTACCTGATATTGCATACAATTATAAGTTTAGAATTAGGGCAGTAAATCAGCCTTCGTTTTCAAGACCAGTAGCGCAAATAGTAAGTGCAGTAAAATCAGGTACTACAACTGCAACTATTACAACTGATGTGGCTCATGGATTAACTACTGCTGATTTTGTAAATGTGTATGGTATTCGTGACCAAGCAGCAACTTCATTTCCTAATTTGCTTGTAGCTACTGCGGTTGCATCAATAGTAAGTCCAACTGTATTTACAGTTGTAATAGGTACTTCGGGAACGGTAACTTCTTATGGAGGTTATGTTGCAAAAGTAAATGGTGGAACATTAATGTCTGCAAATGGCGGTTTGGCAATCGTTGCTCAATCAGTAGCTAGAACTTCTAACATAGTTACCTTAGTTGGTAATGTTACTTGGACAGGTGCATTGATAGGTGATTACGTTAACGTAGTTGGTTTGCGTGACAACTCAACAGGTGCAACGATTGGAATAGATGGTGCATATAGAGTTAGAGATATTGCGACCACTAATTTAGTTTTAGAACCAATTGGTAGCACTCCAACAGGTTCAGATATAACAAGTACAAATTGCGGAGGTGGAGTAATCAAACGTACAGATATTCGTATCAGTTATGTTCGTGCGATGAATTTTGAAAGGCAAAGAGTTGAAATGCTTGAAAGACCGAATGGCGATATTTCAAAATCAACATCAGTTCAGATTAATAATACGCCATCTGTAAGTGTTACTACATTACCTGCTTTAATTGCAGGTACTGCAAACATAGGTATAGTAGGATTACAATCACCTATATCAGTTGCAGATGTTGCGAGTGCTGCAATTACAACTACTGCAACGGTTGCAGCAATAACACCAAGTGCAGGTATAGCTTACCAAGTGAACATACCTGTAACGGTTGTATCGGGAACTAATCCAACTATAGATGTGAGAATTGAAGAGAGTGATGACGGAGGTACTAACTGGTTTACCGTTTACGATTTTCCGCGTATAACTGCAACAGGAATTTATAGAAGTCCATTCATTCCTACATCTGGTAATAGGGTAAGATACGTTCAAACTATTGCAGGTACTTCACCTTCATTTACAAGGTCAATAAATAGATTACAAGCTAACTATCCTGCTTTACCTGTAAGGCAATTAGTTGATAGAAGTATTGTGCTTACAACTTTAAATAGTACAACACCTGTATTACTAACAAGAGATTGCGGTAACGCTGCGCAATTAATAATTAACGTAGGTGCAATTACTACCACTGCCCCACAGATACAAATGGAAGGTTCTGATGATTTTGGGGCAACTTTTTACGCTATTGGTTCACCTTTAACTGCGGTTGCAAGTAGTACCGTACAGGTAACAGTAACAGGTATCAATGCGGGTGCAATGAGAGCGAGAGTATCAACTGCGGGTGTAGGTGTAACTGCGGGTTATGTAATGATTAAAGCACACGACTAATGCTTGTAATATTTAAAAAGGTAGATGATTATTGGGTAGAGGTTTCGACTTCTACTCAATCATTGGAATTAGTTTTGTTGCAAGTTTATGACTTATGCAAACTAAATCCAACGGAGGAATATAGGCTGGAGGAGGTAACTAATTTTGGCAAAAAAATAATTAACTTTAAATGATAGAATATTTAATTTTTATCAAGCTAGGAACAGGACTAGCAACTGCAATTTTAACTGCAATAGTTATATGGCAGCGCAAAGGTACTGATACGATAGATAAGCCTATTGAATTAGAAGGTAATGAGTATGCCATCCCAAAGCCTGATGAAGATTATATGGCAGATTTAGAACATGACGAAATTAGAACAACTATTAATAAAAAAAACAATGACTAAGCAAAGCAAAAAATCAACAGTTACACCAACAATTAAAACATCAAAATCAAAATCAAATGCGAATGTTAAAGCAATTCCTTTCCCAAAGGGTAAGCCTACTCAATACCCTAAATAAAGTAATGATTATAGCAGCTTGTGCAAGCTTATTCTTTGCTTCACAAATTGCTTGTTATAACACTACTCCAGATATTGCTTGGTTAAGATTTGTACATATTTTAATCTTTGATTTCTTGCTTATTTTTGTAGCACTTAGGAATGAGGTTATAAGACTAATCGGTTTACATTGGTTTAAGTTGATAGCTTACATTTTAATCAATCATTTTATTGATAGTGCATTAGGATTTGAGGGTTATACGTGGAATGATTTTATAACAATAATGTTAGTACTTTTAGAATTTATATTATACGAAAATGAGTTGTTCAACAAGCGCAGTAAGTAACACCTTGACGATGCTTAATTATTCATTAGGCACACAAATGGCACAAGCACATTACAATAGAGTAATTGCTGATGGTGGAGTTGTGCCTGCTGGTGTTATATCTTTGGCAGCAGCTATTGATTTA
>Ga0181350_1000035_pt1 | contig 39128 bp, 54 predicted proteins | sample Su13VDMM110DCMD_FD_130105 | JGI IMG/M metagenome (GOLD analysis project Ga0181350, IMG submission 130105) | Freshwater viral communities from Lake Michigan, USA - Su13.VD.MM110.DCM.D | ecosystem: Environmental > Aquatic > Freshwater > Lake | place: USA: Michigan | collected 2013-07-16
AATACGGGCCGTCAGTTCATCGAGTTCGTCGGCCTGATCCTGATACTGCACGTAGTCCGCAACCGGGATTGTGCTGTCGTTGGCCGTCGTGGCGTTCAGCGGAGGCGGGCACGGGAAGAACTCGTTAAGCCCCAGCGGGTCTTCGCGCTTGTCCAGCACTCCCGCCGTATAGCCCTTGCAGACCCAATAGGCCGTCTTGCTAGGCTTGTCCCAAATCTCATAGACCTCGCCCGTCTGCGTCGCCTGCTTTTGGGCCTCCGTCGATGTGTTCGCGCTTGTGGTCGTGGTGACAATCGGGACGTTCTTCGCCATCTCAGCGCCGAACCGCTCCGTAAGCTCGGCCTTCGTCATGTAGACGCGGCGAGCCACCCAACGCACTTCCGCCCACTCCCTAGACGGGTTCGTCAGCCAGTCTTTCCAAGCGACGTGGTCACACTGGACCTCTTCGTAAACGACTTCCTCGCCAATCTCGCCCGTCTCCGAACGGTCTGCGTCTTCCTCGCCCTCGCCAAGCTCCGGGTCTTGCTCCGGGTTTAGCTTCCGCATGTGCGGGATGTAGCGAACCCACACTTGACCCCGTCCGGGCAGCAGATAGTCAAGAACACACAGTTTCACGCGTCCGTCAAAATCGTACTGGTCAAGGCTGAACCCTAGCGCACGTTCCAGCACATCAGATGCGACCTTGCCGACCGGGTCTTCATCACGATAGCGCCTGTCCACCATAGGCTTCGGCTGCTTCGCATAGATGGCAGGCTGCAACGTCTGCACATTGGACCACAGCACAGCAAAGCGACGCTTGGCATAGCTGGACGACGGACGGCCCCCGCCACGGTCGCGGTTCTCATTCTTGAAGCGGCGGACGATAGCGTCACCGGACTTCCAGAACGGTTGCAACTCCCGCTCGGATAGCTCGATTTCCTCGATCCACTTGGTGACGAGGTCAATGTCGGCCTGATTCACAGGTTCGTCGGGAAGCATGGCCCCTCGCAAGCGTTCAGGGGACAATAACTTGCGCGGTCCCGCTTGTCGATAGAACGTCTATGCGCGCTCATAGCCCGTGTGTCTGGGCTGGTTAGCGATTAGCTCATCCCATGTCATATCACGAACGCCTCTGACCGGCTTCTCGGATTCCTTCACCTCGGGCTTGATCTCCCGGTAAGCCATGGCGAGGTATCGGAACGCATCCGCCGCGTGGCTGGTCCAGTCGTGCTTAGGCCCATCACGGAACACACGGGCTTTTTCATCATAGTCCGCCCGGTACTGGCGCAGGCACTCTAGCCCCGGCTTGCACTTGTCACGGTCAAACCAGATGCGCGGGAACAGAACACGGCCTGCGTTGATGCCGTCCAGTATCTTGTGGCTAGGCACCAGCTTAGGCTTGAGCTTGAGGGTTAGCATCGTCTCAATGCGCGTCCGACCCGTGCCTAGCTCCCTGACCCGTGCGTCATGCGGAACCCAGTCGTGTTCGTACCTGTACGGCTTGGCCTGCAAGACCTTGGCGTAATGCTCAATGCTTTCCCCGCTGGCCTCATAGAAGTCGATCACCCGTATCTCAGGACCGTGAGCCTGCCAGAACCAGATTGCGGTGCTGTCGCCTATGCCTAGGTCCCATGTGGTGTGGACGGGCAAGGCAGGGTCATACGGAACGTCTGTGATCCGCCCAGCCCTCTCAGCCTCGGCCATGTCCTTCCCGTAATAGGCCCCGATGATAGCGGCCTCGAATGAGCATTCGAACTCCTGTTCATACTGCTCTGGCGTCATCTCACGGGCAGCAGCGATAAGCTCGCTCTGGGGGAGAATCTGCGTCTCACTGGCAGGCAGGAAGAACGGGAACCAGTCCGGATCGGTCTTGGCCCGCTCGAACAGGTCAAAGAACGCGTTGCGGCCCTTGGGTGTACCAATGAACGTAGCTGTGCCCTGTCTGTCAGCCAGCATGGGGCGGATGATTGAGCCGAAGATGCCGGGATACATATCCGCGTATTCATCAAGCGTGGCGTCATCCAGATAGCCACCGCGAAGAGCGTCCGGGTTGTCTGCCCCGTATATCTTGATGCGCTTGCCGCCTAGCAGTTCAACGTACAACTCCGACTCATTCGGAGGCTTGGCCCATACCGGCTGGCTATACCGCTTGAGATAGTCCCAAGCCACGTCCTTGGCCTGCTTTAGATACGGCGCGAGGTATGCGGCCCGGTAGTTTGGCTTGTCGCTCTCAATGGCCCGTTTGATCTTGTCATTGATGCAAGCCACGGTCTTGCCGCATCGCCTGTGTGCCACCCCGATTGCAAAGCGTTGCGTTCGGTTGTGGAACGGGAGAAAGACGCGGCGAGGCGCGTAGGGGATTACTCGGGTTTCAGCCATGTGACCGCGATAGCGCCACCGTCAGGGCCTGACACTTCGGCTTGCACCTTGTCGCCGTACTTCTTCGGCAGCAGCTTGGATGCCACCCATTTACGCGCGTCAATCCGTAGCCTGTCCCGCGCAACGTCAATCGCGCTTGGGTCGGCGCAGGAAACCCCATCAGCGATGGTCACGATTTCATCCGCGTGGGTTTCGGCCTGAACCTCTCTTGCCCTCGCGTATTGTTCACGAAAGTCGGGCTTCTCGCTAACCCAGCGAAGGATTGTGCCGATAGAGGGCATCCAATCATCACGGTCTGAACTGCAAATGGCCCGCAACGATTCCCCGTTAGCGAGCCTTGTGCAAATCTCGTCCGCCAGTTCTGGCGTATAGTCAGAGGGTCGGCCTAGACCGGCCATCTGTATCTCCGTGGTTTTGCGTCTAGCCTTATTGCCTTGGCTCGGGCTTAGAGCGGGGATGATGATGCCTTAGAGGGCTTGGCGGGTCAAGTGGGTGGCGGGGCCGAAGCCCCTGTCCTAGTCGTTATATTCATCCGCGATTTCGCGAAGCAGCTGCTGAATGCACTCCTCGCTAACGCCCTGCCTTTTTAGGCGGGCCACAAGGTTTTCGATTTGCTTGCGTGGCTGGGCTGGGGTTTGCTTGTTCACTTTCCTGCTCCCTTAGCGCGCAATATAGCGGTGAACGATCCGGCCATCGCGGGCGCGGATTTCGCAAAGGCCCTTCTTGGCCTCGACGGCGCGGTGTGCGGCACTGGCGCGGGCGTAGTCGGCAGATGCGCTAGCGCGGGCAGCGGCACCGGCGACGCAACGGTCTTCCTGCTCGCGCGCAACGTCCGCAAGCCATTCCGCGCTTCCATAATATTGGCTGGTCATCTGCTTAGTTCCGTTCGGGTGCTGCTTGATTGCCGCGCCCCGTTGATTTGTTATCCCACATAGGCAGAATGTACGCAATAGGGAAAATGCACGACGGACGAAAAAAGATTCACCCCTTTTCCAAGCCGTGCTTAAGGGCCATCAGGATAGCGCGTTGGGCCGGGCCGCTAGGGCCTTTTGTGGCGTAGTTCTGTGCGGTCTTCGGGCTGACCATGAGCCAACGGCCCGCAGCTTGTTGCGACAGGCCGAGGGCTGAGAGGGCGGCGCGGTATTCGGTGTTGGTCATTTGAAATTCGGGTCCCACTTGGCGCGGAACTCTTCGGCAGTCATTTCGCCGCGCTGGAAACGGCCCATGTCTTGAACCATCGGTTCAGCGTCCATGCGGGCATTCAAGGCAGCGACAACGCGGGGATCACGGGGAGCGCCCTGCATTATGCGGGCAACGGTGCGGTTCGGCTTGCACATCTGTCTGTTTCCGTTCCGGCTAGTGCTTGATTGCCCTGCGCCGATGACTGAACGTAGCATCTTTTACGTAGGCTGCAACAGAAAAATGCACTTGGGCCGATTTATTTTCGGGACGCCTGAAACTGCCGCATAAACGCTCCCGGCGGGTCGTCATGTTTTCCAGCGATCTGATGTACTGGCATTCCGACTGATAGGCGGTAGGAAAGCCAATTGTCCCTTGCTGCACGGCTTTTCGGGCAGGCGTAGGACCTAACTGCGTATAGAGGGTCAGTCATGCAGAACCGGCCTCAACGCAGCGTTCATGGCCGCCTCGGACATCCCAACCAAAAGCCTATGGGTGGCCTTCAGTGCCTCTCTCTCCTCGGGAAAATCGCCGTCAAACCCGGCCGCCGCCTCCTGCTTGGCAGCTTCGCTAAAAACATGGGCGAGTGTCTCGAATGCCCACTGGAAACTGTATGGTCCAAGCACGGACGCCGGAAGTTCGATACAGCCATAAAGCGTTTGTAGCGCGTCGTGGTGGCCAATCATATTGGACGTGCGTTTAGCTCGATCCTTCATCATCCGATGATACTTAAGCAGGTCGTCAACCGAATCCATATTCATGGCGTGTCGCTCCATACGATGCCGTTTCGGTTGCCCCATTCGTACACAATGGAAAGCAGCCCTGAAAACTCTTCCTTGCTCAAGCTGGACGATGACCGGCCTATTCCGACCATCCCCGTTCCGTCCAAGTTTGGAACCATACGGGTTTCCCGGTCCAAGGCGTCCATAAAGAGGATTTTATAGTCCTCGGGCGAGAGCTTGAGGCCGTGGTAGTCTCGCTGTCTGGCAATGTCCCCGAGAGCGGCCCACAGGGCGCTGTTCTGGTCGATGCTTCGTTGTGGTCCATGAAAGACAACCTTTGAGCCTGTAGCCACGCCCTGCGCCCAGCGACAGACCTTATCCCGGTCGGCCTGAGTGCGGAGCGTGACTATAGCGCGATCAGACATGGCCTAAAAAGGTATATCGTCTGAGAAGGTAGCGCCACGTTGCGGCGGAGCTTCACGGGCGGGGCCTGCGTCGCGTTGCGTCGGGAACTTCACCGATCCGGCCAGCATGGTTCCGCTGTCGCCCTTGGCCCAAAACGCCACTTCCAGCTTATCGCCGGGCTTTGCGCCTTCGGGAACAATCAGGTTCCCGCGCCAATCTGGCGCACGATCATTCCGCTTTTCCTTTTCCTTGAAGACGGCAATGTCTCCGGGCTTTTGCTCATACGCCATTACATCGCTCCTAGTTCACGTCCGCGCCGGTCGAATGCCTCGCGGACTTCAATGCGCCAGCCCTTGGGCATGGTGCGGATAGTGTCGCCGTTCAGGTCTGCCCAGTCTCGCAGCGCGCCAACGGTCGGGATTGTCTCAAGGTCGCCCAGCCACTGATTGACCAGTTCGCCCAGCCCCTCGGCCTTGGCCTTGGCAGCGGACATTCCTGCACCTTCCGTTTTGTACCAGTCTGGCCCTTCCGGGTGAACCGACACGTTCGGATTCTTTGCCTCGCCGGGCTTTGTGCTGCGGGGCATGGACGCTTCCCCGTCATCATCCACGGCAGGAAGACCAAGGATGCCCATAAGGCTATAGCGCCGGGCATAGGTTGAGGCACTGGCGGTTCCCTGCGGGTCAGCCTTGCTAACCGGCATTTGGAAATCGCTTTCGATCCACTCTCCGCTTTCGTGCAGGATGCGGGTGGAAACCGTCATAGCCCCGCCGACATACTCGCCAAGCCCCTGCATGAAGGCCAAGCCATGCGCGGCCAACACAGGGCGGGCAACGTCAATCACCGCCTCCAAGCTGGCGTAGTCATTCTTGAAGTGCGGGTTCTTGCTGTCCTTAGCGACGCCCCTCATTTCGCTAAGGGCCTTGACCAGCGCCGGGCTGATCTTGGCTAGACTTTCGCTGCTTCTCACGTCGCATCCTCCATTGCGGCTTCATATTGCTGCAAGGCGTCTCGGCATTCTTGCGCCATTTGCCTCGCGTCGGGTCCGTGGTTTGATTGCATGACCACGAGCATACTCAGGACAGTGAACCGGCCTACAGGTTCGTAAACACCGCCCCGGTCAAGCCAAAGCTGACGGCTTTCGTATTTGGCAAGCGGACGGTCACGCATAGTTGCCGCCCGAGTGTTCGGTGTATGCCGCCGAAAGCCTGACGACGGCAGCGCGAAGCCGCTCGATCTGGTCAGGCTCAAGGTTTTCCAGCCGCTCAACGTCGCCAATCGCAACGGTAAGGCCGGACATGACCCGTTCAAACGTCAGGGTCTGGTTTCGGAGGCCGCGAATGGCGTCTATTACGTCAGTCACAGGTCGCGCTCCTTCCATGCGTCTTTGGCACGGTCGGCCATATCGGCCAGACGGTCGGTCATGGCGTCGTAAGCCTCCCGTGCGGCGAGGGCGGCGGCGGCGGACTCACTTTCACCCGCATCGATGTATTCCCCGACGATGCGCTCAAACTCTTCGATGTAGAGGTCTTTCATACGTCCACCCCCGCTAGAGCAGGATGAGAACCGTCTGTAATGTCAGCGGCGATGGCAAACCAATCCTTGTCCGTCCGATAGTCATACGGGACGCGGGTGGCCTTCGGAGGCTGTTGTTGGCGGCTGGCCAGAACCCAAGCCATCGGGTCGGCAGTCTCGACAATCGGCACATCATCAAACGGATGATTTGAGTAGGACATAAAGCCCCACACCTTGGCGTGAAGGCTGTCCGGGAGAGGCGCGAGGATTTGCGTCTGGCAGTCTCTCGACCGGATGTAGCGGAGCGGTGCGTAGGTCATTTGTCTCTCCCTGTTGGAGACATTAAGCACCCGACCCGCGTTGCCGTCAACACCTTTTTTCGGTTGCGCTATCGATTTGTCCGGTCTAGGCTGCGCTTATTGAAACAGGAGGCCGCATGGCTAGGAAGTACGATTGGGAGACGCACCTTACACCCGCAGAGCGGATTGCGCTACACAACTACGACATCAACATGGCCCCCGCTCGGGACGTCCTGCAAGCCTATCAGGCGGCCAAAGACGGCATCCGCCGCAAGTGCGTCCAGCGCGCTCGCAACGCTATCCTGAAACAAGAAAGGGCCGCAAGATGATCGCCGCCATCAAACGCTTGTTTGCCCGCTATGGGTTCAGCCGCACGGCACACGACAACGATTGGATTATGGACAGAGAGGCAAGCCGGTCAGCTTGGCTTCGCGAACAGGTCACGATTTCAAAGAACCGCCGCCTTGCCCAGATCGTGCAGGAGCGGAACGCTTTGAAGGACAAGCTGGCGAAGGCTATCCGGGATAAAAAGGCTCGCGCGCCGATCTATCAGGCCCTTCGCGCTCTTTCGATTGAGGAACTGCGGACGGAAACCGGAAAGTGACAGCCCGTCCTCCCACTGTCGCCCGCTGGATAGCTCAGAACGCTTGGCGGAAACTTGAGTGTGGCTGGTCGCTAAAGGGATGCGCGGACTATTACCGGGTATCCCTTGGCGGTCTGGACTTGGCTATCTGGCGGATGAGGGCTGCGCGGTGATCGAACTTCCGTTTCCGGCCCCGGCGTTGTGGCCTAACAAACGCGCTCACTTTATGGCCAAGGCGCGCGAGGCGAAAAAGCACAGAGCGTGGGCTAGGCTGGCGACGCTTGAGGCCAAAGCCGGTTGCGGAGAGGGCCGGGTGCGGCTGGTGGTGACTATGCACCCAAAAACCCGCCACCCGATAGACGTGGACAACTGCATAAGCGCCCTCAAGTCCAGTTTTGACGGCGTTGCGGACGCGCTTGGCGTGGATGATCGGCGCTTTGATTCGCCGCTTGTCCGCTTCGGTGAGCCTATCAAGGGTGGTCTGGTCCGGATCGAGATTGCATGACTGATCACTTCATCATTGACGGTCCGTGCCTCTGGTCATTCAGCGGCGGCAGAACCTCGGCCTATATGCTTTGGCGGGCGCTGCAAGCCTATGGGGGGAGGCTGCCGGACGATCACGTCGTTGCCTTCGCAAACACCGGCAAAGAGCGGCCCGAAACCCTCGCCTTCGTCAATGAGTGCGCCTCGCGATGGGGCGTAGACGTTGTGTGGCTGGAGTTTGTCGCCCGGTCGGGACCGTCTGCCGGTCGCTTTGAGCGCGTCGGGTTCAACAGCGCCAGTCGCAACGGTGAACCGTTCGCCCGGTTGATTAAAGCCAAGTCCTACGCCCCCAATTCCGTAATGCGGTTTTGCACCGAGGAAATGAAGGTCAACACAATCCGGCATTTTATCACCGCTGAGTTAGGATGGCCCAAATGGGCGAACGCGGTTGGCCTGCGACACGATGAAGGCCATCGGGTGATGAAGGCCCTAGCCCGCAATCATGAGGGCAAATCACCGTGGGTTACTAAGGTCCCGCTCGCCAACGCAAAGATAACCAAGGCGGAAGTGAACGCGTTTTGGGATGCCCAGCCCTTCGATCTTGGCCTCCGGTCTTACGAAGGAAACTGTGATCTATGCTTTCTTAAAGGGCGAGGAGCCATCAAGGCCCTGATCCGCGAAAAGCCGGGCTGCGCTGATTGGTGGATTGAACAGGAGCGCGCTAATAAGGGGCGCTTTTCTAAAGAATATTCTTACGCCGATCTAGCGCGCGAGGTTGCCCAGCAGCCCCACTTTTTTGATGAGCCACTGGACGACGAACACGACGCGGAATGCGGCCTGTGGTGTCCGGGAGAGGAAGCATGACCGACAAGCCCAAACGCCCCGCCATGTCCAAGGCTCGCCGCCTGCGCTTGTTCGCCCGTGACGGTGGCCTGTGTCACCTGTGCAAGCGGAAGGTTCTGGCTGGGGAAGACTATGAGCTAGACCACATCATCCCGTGGGCCTTGGCCTTCAACGATGACGACGACAATCTCCGCGTGGCGCACAAGGCTTGCCATCGGACGAACAAGACCGGGGACGACGTTTCCCGGATAGCCAAGGCGAAGCGCCAAGGCAGGGAGACAGGCCAACAGGCAAGACGGGCAATCAAAGGCGGTTCTATCCCGTCCCGTCCGTTTCCAAAGACTAAAACCACATGGCCTAAACGGCCTTTCAAAAGGGGAGAGACATGAGACAGTCAGTTGCCAACGTGCTGCGAGAGGTCGCGGAAAAGCACCAAGTCCGAGTTAATGACCTGCTAGGCCCGTGCCGCCAGCGTTACATCGCTTGGCCGCGATTGGAAGCTTATTACCGGGTCTTTGTCGAATGCCCGCACGTCAGTCTGGCAGAGTGCGGAAGGCGTATGGGAGGCCGTGACCACACCACGATCCTGCACGGCGTTCGAGCGCACTGTGACCGCATCGGCCTGACCTACGAAGCCGCCAAGATCATGCGAGACCCGCACGGCTTGCGGCACTCTTTCTCCGCTATCGCTACAAACTACGCTCAATCGTTGGAGGCTGCCCGTGTCTAAAGCTGGTCATTATCTTCGCCCGCTCAAGGCTGCCGTTCTGGCGCGTTCTACGCCTCCCGGAATGGACAAGGAACGAGACGCAGAAGCACGACAGAGAGAAGGAGACGCCCGTTTCGTTCGCAGGCTTGCGGAAGCTATATGGGATGGGGATCATCTTCCGGCTGGGGTTAGGAAGCCGCTGAGGTTGAGGGCGTAAAAAAGCCCGGTGCGGAGGGTTCACGCACCGGGCTTCCTTCCTCCGCGACGGGCACAAGGGGGAGCAAATCCCCGCCGCGTTCCCTTGTTTCCCGCCTTGATATTTTCAGACCAATGACGGATAACATTCGGTGCGGATCAGGGCTGAGTCTGAACCGCAGAACGCCAACGGCTTATCACAGGAGCCATCGACCATGCGGTTTTACCGCCATCCGCCAAATCACGCAAGCCTTCGGGGCGTACCGTGAGCGTCCCCTTCATGCAGCTTTATGTGGCTGACTATTTGGGTGACACCCGGCACCTGACAACCGAACAACACGGGGCCTATCTGCTGCTCCTCATGACCATGTGGCGGTCAGGCGGCGTCCTGTCATCCGACCCGGTCAAGCTCGCCAGAATCGCGGGCTTAAGCCCGTCCCGCTGGCAGAAAATCAGCACCGAAGTTCTGGAGTTTTTCGCGCCTTGCGAGGGCGGATTTACGCAGAAAAGGCTGGCCGCTGAACTCGCAATTGCCGAAGAAAAATCGGAGAAAAGATCACAGTCGGGGAAAGCCGGTGCGCGGGCTAAGGCGTTGAAATCTAACAAGGTGGAGTCAGCAAATGCTTCACGATTGCTTAAGCATTCTCCAGAACCAGAACCAGAGTTAAAGAAAGAGAAGACTACGTCTTCTCCAAAGAAAGGCGCTCGCTTGCCTCCTGATTGGAAGCCATCGGAAGCCGACCTGACATTCGCCGCCAGCCAAAACATGACCTCCGAGGAGACGAGACGTGAAGCCGATCAATTCCGTGATTTCTGGATTAGTAAGCCGGGCGCAGGCGGATGCAAACTCGACTGGTCCGCAACATGGCGGACGTGGTGTCGCAACCGGCGCGGCGCTGGCCAAGCTGGAAAGCCAAGCGCCAGCGGAAACGGATCGAAACCTCTTGGCATGGCTGGAATCCTCGCTGAACGTCGCCGCCAAGCCCCAGTCCCGAATGATGTTTCCGCCGGAGGGTGGGTACTATCGCCGGACGACGGGCTTTCAGGTGTCTGGATTAACCCCGGAGAACCGGGAGGCGGCGCGGCAAGCGGCCCTGTCAGCCATGACGCGGCCCCCGCTGGACAGGTGCGAGGAATGGATAGCGGGCCTTCACGCGGTAACGGCTCGCCGTGGTGATGACACCGCGACCCTTGACCTGACGATGAGCCTCTATGCCGCCTGTCTGGCGCAATACCCCGCCGACATAGCCAAGGGCGTTTGCATGGCCTTTGCGATGCGGACGGTTAAGCCGAATTGGTTTCCGACGCTTAGCGAACTGAATGAGCGGTGCGAACGCGAGGCGGCACAACGGAATCAGCTTCTCAGCGCGCTAGTGTGAAAAGTGAGAAAGGGGGAGATACAGACAGAAAGGGAGTTGACTATGTGTGAGGGAGGGGTAAGTTAACGGAATGAAGCAGCCAAACCCGATTGCCGTTCGCCCCCGCCAAGGCTCCAAACTGGAGGCCGTGTGGAATGACAAAAAGCGTTCTAACCGGGAAATGGGCGAGATTATTCATAGCTGGGCTGAAACCTTCGCAGAGAACGTGAAGCAGTCCGAAAGGGAGGAAACCAATGATTGACCGTGCAGACTACACAGACCACCGCATGAAAGCGGCTCAGGCTACCAATCAGTCCTATCGTGGCTGGGACTTCTCTCGCGCCGTTGACGAATCTCCCATCTGGATTCGTGCGCTTGCCGAGACGTTCCGTCCGCGCTCCCTCATCCTGCTGGCGGTAATTGCTGGCGTCTGCTCTTTGTGGTGGCTGACATGACCACTGAGGAAACAGGGCGGGGGCATACTCCCGGGCCTTGGCGGGTGTTTCTCACTCGCGACGGGCGCAGCGTTATCGGCGTCGGGGACCGTGACGGTGGCGGCATCACCGATCAAGGCGATGTTTCGACCAACAATCAAGGCGTGTGGCGCTCCGGCTCTGAAAAGAGCGCCAACGCCAGACTGATAGCCGCCGCTCCGGAGCTTTTAGAGGCGCTGCTGGCCATCGTGAACGGCCCCGGCCTTGAGTGCATCCCGGATGCCGATGTTCAGGTCGCGATCAAAGCCGCCATTCGCAAAGCCACCGAGGTTTCCCAATGACTGAACGAGAAGATGGCTGGGTTGAATGGTCGGGAGGCCCCAATCCTGTGCCGGGGGCGATGGTCGATGTGCGCTTGCGCGACGGAACGCTCGGCACAAATTGCAGGAGCCATGTCTTTGCGTGGGGCCACCCCGGAAGCGCAGGCGACATCATCGCTTACCGCGTCACCCCCTCTAGTGATGGGGGTTCACTCCCGGCTTCGCCGTCCATACCTACCGAGCAAGCTGAGACGCCGGTTGTAGGCTGGCAACCGATTGAGACGGCTCCTGTCGAGGACCGCGTTCTGATCTTCCGCCCGTCCATCTTCGAGGAAGACCGCATCTTTCTCGCGTCGCTCGACGGCGAAGGCTGGTGGACCGTCCACGACGGCAAGCACGACCACAATCTGCGGGGAGCCGACCCGACCCACTGGATGCCTTTGCCCGCTCCACCCATCACCCCACCGGAGGCCAAGTCATGACCACCCGCACAGATTTGGTCGCCATGCTGGAAGCAGCAGAGGCGGGGAGCCGGGAGTTGGATGCGGCTGTCTGGCTCGCCGCGACCGGCGAGGTAGTGGCGTGGCCTTGGGGACAGCCTGACGCAGATGGTCCGTGGTGCGTTTACGGAAACGCCATGTGGACGCCGCTTGCCGGTCTCACCACCTCCCTAGACGCTGCCCTTGCTCTGGCAGAGCGGGTTCTGCCGGGGTGGCGTCGTCACCTGAACGAACTGCCGCCGTCCACCGGACTAGGCTGGGAGGCAACTGTCTGGACCGATGCGGCGGACCTGTCTGTTCACCCGTCCCGCGCACCAACGGCTCCGCTCGCCCTCTGCATTGCTGTCCTGCGGGCTACCGCAGCCGCTGAAACTGGCGCGGTGGGTATGAGCGAAGCGAATGAACCAAAAAACGAGGGGGAAGCATGACCAACACCACAGACAGAGACGAGCCGGTGGCGTGGGCGAGACGCTGGTATATCGACGGCGAGACCCCGCGCAAGGAACGCAACGCCAACGGACGGATGGCTTGGCCCAAGAAGTTCACCTACCACGAGGTCACGAAGACCAAGTGCTTTGCAGACGATGAACCCCTCTACACCCGCGCCTCCCCCGCCCCTGACGATGGGATGCGGGAACGGGTGGCGAAACTGGAAGCCGCTTTGACCTTGGCGCTCGACTATCTCGGCGAAATGGAGCCGGGCGATAGTCGGGCGGTGTCCGACGAGTGCGGCGCGATGTCAGCGGTCCTGTGCGGCATCGAGCCAAACAATCCCGGCGAGGAAATGGCCATCATCGGCGCGGCACTCAAGGCAAGAGACAATCCGAACGCCGACGCCATCCTCACCCTCACGAACCGTACAGAAGGTGCATCGCTTCGCGATGCCCACCGAGAGGCGGGTGGGGCTGTTGTAGCTGACGACCTGTGCGAAGCCGTGCGCCTGTTGAGCCGAATCGTCCGGGTCTATGGCGACATTCAGGACGGCAACGGCAACACTCCGACCGAGATCAGGAAAGCCGCGCGCTTCGTTGAGCGTCTGTCCGCCCCTGCCAGCGACAACACCGCCGGGTACGAAGGAGCCGAAGGCGACGAAGTGAAACCCAAACTCACGAACCCAGCCCCAGCCAGAGAAGGAGAGACGCCGTGAGCGTTTTTGACTGGCCCGAGGAAGAACGAACCCCGCACCCCGCCCCCTCGGACGCCGCCCCTCCCCTTGGTGTGGAGCAAGGCTGCGTGAACTGTGACGAAAGCATCTGCCGAGACTGTGACCCTTGCGCCGACCCGGACGCGGGGTTCTGGAAAGAGCCTTTCGCCGCGCGGCTTGACGCTCCTGCGGAAGTGGGGGGACTGGTAGGCCAGCATATCGGCTGGCTCAAGCTGCGCGCTGACCGTCTCGATGACAGAGCGGGTCCGGGCGATGCGCTCAACGCCGAGCACGCGCGCGACGTTGCCACCACCCTTGAACGCCTCTCCCGTCAGGTAGAGGGAGCCGAGGCCGCATTGGTGGAGGCGCGGACGCTGGATCGCGGCTTCTATGATTGGATGATCGAGCGCGACCTTCTCGCCCGAGGCGATGAAGTAGAATGGCCAGACATCGTTGTTGCCCTCACCGAGCATGAGGTCGAATGCCTCGCCGCCCTCTCCCGTACGGTAGAGGTGCTGCGGGAGAAGGCGAGCGCCATCGCGAAACTGGCAGGTGACGGGCGGCGAACAGCAAACCTGCCAGCGATCGAACGGCTCGCGGCTGAAATGCTAGCCCTCTCCGCTCAAAAGGATACTGACTAGCGGAACACCTGCCACCAACGCCGGTTCTGACTCTCTGCAATCTTGATAACGGCCTCTTTCTTGAGGCTGCACTCGCGAAGGTCAGCATCCCCCGCAAGGATAGCGTCGCTCAAGTCGTCCAGCACGGTCACGTCTGAAACGTCAACCGTCGAACGGCACGGCGCTTTCAGGCTATTCGGGATCGTTATGTTTGCCGCCCCGCCGCACCCGCTCAAGGCTACGCCCGAAGCCATCAGGGAGACGAGTATTAGCGCCCTCGATCTTTTCAGCCTCATTTTGCTTCTCCGCTTGCTCTTGACGAATGACAGGGGTTTCCGCCGCTACACGGTCTAGCGCCTCACCCGTAGCTTGTGCCACAGACGCCTCCGCACGGGCTTTGCGGGCTTGGCCGCGTTCATGGCAATACGACAGCGTCAGGCCGAGGAAGATCAGCACCACGATCAGCGCGCCGATCTGGACGATGCGGGTTGCGGCTCTATCCAATCCGAACATCACGCGCTCCCATACAAAGCGGCTTCCGCAGCCCTACGCCGCGTCAGACCCTTCATCACTCTGCCGTCGTTTTTGTCCCAACGGCTGAATTGCAGCTTCGCCCCAGCGTAGTCGCCCGCCTTGTGCATCCGCAACAGGGTGCTGTCATTCAGGGCATTCAGGCCGACATTGTAGGCAAACGAGACAAGCGCATCGAACTGGTTCTGCGTCGTCACAGGGGCCATTAGGGCGACGGCCTTCTCGAACCGGCCAAGGTCAGCCGCGAACCGCGCATCGGCCTGCTCCTGCGTCCAGACCACGCCCTTGGCGATGCCGGGGCCAGTGCTGCCCCAGCCGATAGTCCACGGCTTTCCGTCAACCGAGCCGGGATCGGGATAGGCCGTCAGCTTGCAGGACTCAAACGAGTGGATCAGGTCAATCCCCGCCTTGCTCACCCGTTTGCCCGTAGGAGCCGCTACAGGGGCCATAGCCGCGTTTATGGCGTCCACGTCCGCTTGTGTCAGCGGAGCGCCCTTGATAGCCCTTACAGCGTCAAATAGAGCCTTCATAGGTTATCCGTCGTGGTTTGAGTGGGAGGGTCGCCTGCGGTCGTGGTCGTTACCTTGCCAGACCCTCGCGCCATCCATCCACCGATAGCCCCTACAGCCGCAGCAGCAACCGTCTCGCCGTCGCCGTGGTTGATAGCCACCACCCCGATCATGCCGAGGGCTACAAGGCCAGCAATGGCCGTTATGTCGATGTGCCAATCATTCATGTCGGTCACACCCCTTCACCCGCTTCTCACTGGCGACCATACGACACAGCAGACAACCGCCGCCGATCAGAAACCCAGCGGCCAATATAATCCAGACCACAGCGCGCTCCAACGGTGCCGAGGGTTGCAAGTATGATGCAGAAGACAGCATTTAGAGCCACCGCGTAGTTGTAAAGGATTCCGGTCGTTAGGTCGCCGTCTCGCCACATGAAGATGATCGGAAGGTGCATCGCAAGCTGCCCGACCAGACAAGCGACGATGACCACCTTCCAGCCCTCCCGGCTCTTAAGCCAAGAGTCGTAGATCATCAGCGCCAGCACGAAATCCAGAAACGGGGCCACCACCGTTGCGCTTAAAAAGCTGAACTTAAGCACCATGATGTTACCCGCTGCCATGTTCAGCGCGACCAGCGACGCTGCGCCCAGAAGGTCGGAGTTTTGCTTCGGGGAAATAACGAAGGCGGCGACCGAAAGCGCCAGAACCAGCCCCATCGCGATGGCGTACCAGATAAGCATTAGCTCAATCCTCCGGGTTTTTGTGGACGCCAAGCCCGCAGACGTAGCAGTCCTGACCCAACTTAAATGACCATTTCACCCCGACGAAACTTCCCCGGACTCCGGTCAGGACGGAATAGACCTTTTCGTCAATCTCAACCACCTCTCCCGAGGTGTAAGCCTTTTCGTCGTTAGCCGCAAAAATTGCAGCGACCTCAGCAGGCCAGACATCCCCATCCGTGCGCCCGTTATAGGCCGAGGCCACGCCGCCCAGATACTTGTCCGCGTAGACCTGACTAACTTGGACCATCCGAAACCGTCCCGCACCCTCACGCCGCTTAATCCACATGAGGCGCGGCATCGTCAGGATGAATGTTTCCAGTTCCTGCACAGTCACGCTCTGCCGATGGACCATCTCTTGAACCATCGACAGCGTGATTTGCTCAAACTTGAGGCCGGTCGCGGCGGACAGGACGGCCCTGATCTGCCCGAGTTCCATTTCGGTTTGATGCGCCCGCTCGCGCAGGGTGTCGATCACTTCGCCGGTCTTCGACGCCTCGATCTTCCTTGCGCGCCAGTTGGCCGTTACCCATGCGACCGCGCCAGCCGCCGCCGTGGAGGCGATAGGCCAAAGGGCCGTTACCTGTGCGACCAGATCGGGCGCGGGCGGAATATCCTCCGGCACGATCAAGGCTTGATCGGCTGGTCGGGGTCGTCGTTAGGCGGCTTGTCCGTGCCGCCAGAGAAGGCCACGATGTTATCCCCGTCCCGCGATGCGACGTAGGCTTTCTGTGCCTTGTCTAGCCGGGCGTGGAGGAGCGCGTGATGCTCCTCCACCAGCTTGAGCGCGCGGCGGGTTGCCTTGACGGCTTCCTCCGACTTCATCAAGGCCCGCCCAATGGCGTCGATGTGGTCTTGAGGGGTCATTTGGCCACCCATCCTGTGTTCCCGGTTCCGCTTTCCTTAACATAAAATGACGTGCCCGCACCCCCATCCGTACGCTGGAAAGTGGAGCCGATGCCGCCCGTAACCGCGCCCTCTGGCGTCCCGGTCCCGATGCCTTGGATGACGGTTGCGCTGCGGTAGATCGTGCCGGTGTAAAGAAGCGATCCAGCCGCGTCCGCCGTGGTCCAGCCGCGATACGGCCCGTTGTCGTAGAAGCCTGCGAACGAGTTGTTCGTGTAAGGCGACGTGCCAGTGATGGACCCGGTGACGTTCGTCAGCGCGCTACAGCCGGTGAAGACGTTGCCGGTCGATGTCGTGGTGTTGTAGCCGTAGCCTTGACCGCCGATGAAACCTGTTGTCGTGCCGTTGCCCGAGCGACAGCCGGTGAACAGGCTGTTCGTTCCGGTGTCCAAGTTCCAGCCGTTATAGGTGCCGTTCTGGATCGTGCCGTCCACATAACTGTTATCGACCGCCGTACAGGCCGCAAAGCTGCTGCGGGTGGTGTTGCCGATCAAGCTGAACCCGTGTTCCGTATTGCGAACCGCGACGCAGCTTGTGACCGTGAACTGCTGGCAGTTGTTGAACACGAAGCCCGCGTTTCCGTTCTCGACCGAGATCAGACCGGAAATGACGATTTGGCGGGCCTCTTGGAACAAAAAGCCGTTAAGCGTGTTGCCCTGCGCCACACAGTTAGCGACGGCGCTTTCGCGGTCCACATAGGTTGCAGCCCCATAGGAACCACCAAGCGTCCCCTTGATCTGGAAGCCCGCCGCCGTGTTGTTATAGGCCGTGCAGTCAGCCAGAACAGACGAAATGAACCCGTCGTAGGTGTCAAAGCCATCTTGGGCGTTGCCCTCAGAGTGGCAGCCGATGATCTTGCAGAAGGTCGATCCGCCGCCGGTCTTGAAGCCGTCCTGATTGTCGGAGTTGTAGGCTTCGCAGTTGATGAACTCGCAGGCCGTCGCAAAGTCCATGAAGAAACCATAGGACCGCGAGACGTATGAGACGCACTCGATAGCTTTGTTCCGTAGGTTGGTGGTCGTCGGCGGGACCGCACCCGCATCGCGGGCAAACACAAACCCTTGCGTCAGGTTGGTCTGGTCGCAGCGATAGACCGTACAATCCACGCAATCGAGGAAGTTAAAGCCGTTGTTGCCAGAGGTCCGCAGCGTAGATGCCTCAAGCGACAGGTCCGCAATGAAGACGTTGCTCTTTGCGTTGACGTTTATAACGTCCGTCGTGGTGTCCAGCCCCGTGAAATACAGGATCGTACGCCCCCGGCCCGCGCCGACAATCCGGGTGTTGTCGAGAATGTTGAAGACGGGCGAGGCGTCCGAGATGGTCAGTTGGCCAGCCGGAAGAATGAGCGTCTTGCCCGCCGCGTTGGCCGCATCAAGCGCAAGGTTGATGGCCGCGAGGTTGGACGGATTGGACGCGCTGACGCCGTAGCTTTCCGCATAGACCGCATCCAGAGCGGAGGTCATGGCCGTCCAGCCGGTGTTTGTGCCTGCGCCGGACTCCTTGACGTAGAGCGCCGTTCCGGGGCCACCGTTGGTGCGCGTGTACAGGTCGGCTACGCTGCCAGTATCAGACCCTTCCGGAGTTCCTGCACCTGTAATGATCCGAGCGGCAGTAGCCAAGCTAGGCGCAATGCCTGCTCGCCGCCAGCCGCCGCCCGATCCGTCGTAAACCACCGTGCCTGTCTGACCGGGCCGAATGGTCATGATGGTCGAAAGCGCCGCGTTGCGGATCAGCCACGAGCCGACGCCAGAACCGGACGCCATGAAGGTAAACGTGGCCCCGTCCGGCAAGCCGGTTTCTGACAGGGTGATGTTGGTGGTCGCTGCAATAGAACCCGACAGGCGGATGGTCGGAGCGTAGTCCAGATACGTGACGGTGAAATCGACCGCCGTGGAAACCGAGCGGTTGCCGACGTTTTCCGCCTTCACCCACACCGTGCCGTTGGAATAGACCCAGCCCGCCGGGGAAATGTCAGAGACGTTCCACCACTCGCCCTGACGTTCCGTAGCGTCCAGCGTCGCCAGTTGCGCCTTGGTGATGGTGTTCTCACCACGCGGACGGATGCCTGCGGGCTGTTGCAGGCGATATTGCGTGACTGCGCCCTGACACCAGAAGTCGTCTTTGTTGAAGTTGGAGTTGATCGCCGTCTCAGCAATCTCGACACCGCGCGCCGTCTTCTTCCACCGCCCGAACTGATAGGCCGCGCCGGTAATGGTCGTCAGGGCCGTGGCCGAAAGGGTAATCGACTGTGCATTGTTGACCGAGGCAATCTCCCCGATCAGCACATCACCGTTGGTAAAGATAGCGTCCCCGGCGACCAGAACATCCTCGAAGTTGTACCCGTACTTGAAGTTGGCCGTCGTCACGACGCCAGACGCTTCGACGTTCGCGACAAGGGTCAGTGTGTCAGCGTCGGTAATGGACGCGATCTGACCGATAGACACGTCTCCAGTCGTGAAGAGGTGCTGGCCGACGACGTATTGGTTAGCGAAATCCGTTCCTTGCCCGCTCACCGTCTTGGAGCCAAGCGTGGTCGTGATCGTCCCGCCAAGGTCCGCAGCCGGAGCCGGGATGGTCATGGCCGTGCCCGACACCGTCGCCAGACCGCCGCCGTCCGTGTAGAAATAGGCGTCAGGCGTCCGTTGAGCGTAAGAGCTACCGATCTGGAAGCCCGTGCCCGCCGACACCTCAATCTTCGCGCCGGGCGAAACCAGAACAAGCGTATCAAGGTCCGTCACGCTGGCGACGCGGCCAACGTAAGCCCCCGCCGCCGTGCAGATGGTGTCCCCGGCTTCAACCTCGTTGACGAAGTCCGTTCCGGTGCCAGATACCGACGTGGTGTTGATCGTGACCGCGATAGTGCCCGTGCCCGCCGTGACCGTCTCAAGAGAACCGCCCGAGAGGGTAGCCGTCTGCGAGGCATGGTCCGCAGCCGAGGGCGTAAGGGTCGTGGTCGTCTCTTGAACGTCCAGCCAATAGGTCTTAGCCGAGATGGCCGTGACCTGACCCAAAAGCTCCTGATCGTCATTGAACAGGAAGTCACCGACGCTCAGGTCATCAAAGCAGTTGATGTCCTGACCACGCAGAACCGTGTCCCGGTTTACAATCGTGTTCGTGCCCGAGGTCGCCGTGATGGTGCCGAGGCCCACGATGTACTCATCAGAGGCAAACGTAGCAGGACCGAAACCCCAGCCCACGCCTTCCGCGATGACTACCGCTTCCTCATTCGGGTTGGAGATGCTTTCCCCGTCCTCATCACCCGGAAGCGGACGCCCGTTGCCACGGTTCGGACCAATGCCGGAGCCGATGCCGACGCCGGAGTTCTCCGACACTTGGTCTTTGGAGTTGAACAGAACCGCAGGGCCGAGAATGTCGCGGAACGAATAGTTGTTGACGAAACAGGCGTCCGTGTCCGTCAGGCGGATCAGGCGGAACATTCCCTCGCCGTACACATAGTCAATCGTGATATTGGCCGCGCCATTGCCCAGACGAACCGTCGCGTACTGCGTCGGATAGGGCATTCCCTCTTCCGTCCAGCGGTTCCAAACGCCGTACACGCGCCCGACGTACAGACGGCCTTCCGCCTCCAAAACCGAGACGTTGAAGCACGACTTGGTCATGTTGGTGGAGACAATCTCCCCGATGTAGCCGCCGCCCGTCCCTGCCGTGGTTGCGTCCCCACCGCCCGTGATGCCGTGGCCTTGCACATCGACAGTCTCGATCCGGCCAATGTTCCACGAGTCCACCGCCTTGACGCCGGGCTGGGTTGCATCATCGAGGAACCGGAGGGCCTTGTAACGATAGCGGACGTTGGTTCCCTCAATGGACCCAGCCGCTTGCGCCTTGTGGCCAAAGTTAGAGGTGATGCCCGCGCAATCAAACTCGATGTTTTCGAAATAGACGTTAGCGCCGTTGGTCTGAGTGACGAACGCGCGGGCCTCCGAAGATGAGGTGTAGGTTCCGCCCGACACCGCGCGCCATGCCGGGTCCACAAGCGTCAGGCTGGTTTGGCTTTCGATGCTTTCGATCTTGCCGATGTACTCGCCATCTTCGTTTTGAAGGTTGTGGCCTACCGTCAGGTTCGTTTGGAACAGGGCAAGCCCAGAACCCGTAACCGTCGTGCTGTTCAGTTCGCAGGTGATGGTTCCCGGACGGGCCGTCAGGGGCAGTTTGAACGTCGCCCAGCCGTCACGGCAGACAAGCCCGACCGTACCCGCACCAGCCAAGCCAATCACGCCGTTGGCGTTGTAAGCCCCGTCAATCGTATAGGTGCCAGCGGGGACCAGCACCCACTTGCCCGCCGCCACACCGGCAGCGATGGCCTCGCGGAAAGCGTCGCCGTCCGTGCCATAGTCTTCAAGGTCAATGAAGCCGTCAGCGTTGACAATCTTGGTCCGCATGTAGTCCGCCAGAACATCGGCGGTGATGCTCTTGAGAGGGCCGGGCGAGCGGTAGGAAGCCAAAAGGTCGCTATCAACCACCGTCGTTTGGCTGGTCAGTTGCGCGTATGTCTTGCGGGGCAGTTCGGCCATGACGGTTTCCTAGAACTTGATAATGAACATCAGGGCGATGTTGCGGGGGCGCGTCTCAGCCGCACCGCCTGCCGAGGCCGTGTTGTAGGGCGTGATGGTTTCCGCCCCGCCCGTACCCGTCGTGGTCAGGCCAGACGACGTGTCGTCATTCGCAGCGGGAGGCGTGACACTGTGAACGTGCGCTTCAAACTCATCCGTTTGAGCAGAACCAAACGCACGGGCCGGATCGACACCGCGTCCATTGTCCCAGCCCCGCGCAAACTCACCGCGCATTTCAGGAAGGTTGAACGTGGTCGAGCCATCCCCGACACCGAACGTGGTCCCGATGACAGCGAACAACGCCGCATAGGTCGTGCGCGAGACAGCCGCCGCGTTGCACTCAAGCCAGCCAGTCGGGACAACATCGTCCGCATACATGATGACCGAACCCACCGGGACACTGGTAGCCCATGTGCCGTCAGCCCGAAGGAACTTACGCGCCGCCGCATCGCCAGAGCCGGGAGCCGGGGCTAGGCCCTTGGTTCCACCCGACCCGCTATCCCCGACGACCGCCGCGAGAATGGCCGTAGCCTCTGCCGAGGTAAGGTCTTGCGGAATGCCTGTCCCTGCCGTGGTGCGTCCCTTGATCGTCTGCGTAGCCATATCGGCCAAGCGGGCATTGGTGATCGAACCGTTAGGGGGAGCGAAAGCGCCCGTCATGGTCACGTCACCCGCAAAGGTCGAGGTGGCGTTGACCGTCAGCGTATCAGCCGCCGCATCACCAATCGTGGTGTTGCCCGTGGTGGACAGCGCGGCAAAGGTCGCGGCCCCGGAGACTGCGAACGTGCCCGTAACAGACGTGTTTTGCAGCAGGGCAATAGCCGCCGCTTCAAAGCGAGCCGAGGCCACCCCGCCCGCTGCAATGCCGACCTGATTAGCAGCCGGGAAATACACCCCCGTATCCGTGTCAGAGATAGCCGCCAAGGCAGGCAGGGACACGGTACCGTTAGACACGCGAGCGCCTTGGGCAAACGGGATTGCCGCCGTCGCCGTGGTCTGGCCATCGGAAGCAAGGCTTTCCGTCAGGCCGGTTGCAAGCGAATCCGCAACGTCGTTCCAGTCATCCGCCAGAATAGGCGTGTCAGGAGACGCGGGGTTCCATGAGTTAGAGGGGAGGGTAAAGACTCCCGATCCGTTGCGAGCGATGGCTAGTCCTCCTGTCCTGCCGAAAGGGCCACGCCTGCACGGACGCGATTAGCCCCCCGAGGTCGATTGATTGCGCGGGTCAGGCGCGCGTTAAACTCTTCGGAGTTGGCCATGAGAAGATCAGCCAACGTCTCCGCATTGCGGCGGGCGGTCCAATCATCAATCCCCCGCCCGACCCGGCCAAAAACGCCAGTCGGATTGGTAATGGTTTGAGCCGCGCCGGTTGCGAGATTGCCGTTTCGCATCTGCTGTTGAAGCTCTTGTATAAACGCAGTCTGCGAGCCGCCTTTGTGCCGCTGGCCGGTGGCCATCAGAACCTCAACCAGATTGGCCATCGGGTCGGAGCCGCGAGCGGGAGCCGCGTTCGCGCTAAGAGGCGGGAACGCCATGTTGGGATCGGGGCGGTTCACAACGTCCAGCGCGCCCATGACCGTCCGGCGTTGTTCCGGATTGCCAAACACACGGGCCGCAAAATCAGCCCCACCAAACTGGTTAGGGCCGCTTGGCGTGTCTTGCATGGATTCCATCGCCTGCCGCGACAGATGCTGCCGAACCAGAGGGCCTCCGACAGTCGGATCAATCTCGCCCATCAGTTCAAGCGCGCGAGCGGTTTCCTGCGCTTGACCCTCAAAGGGCTTATCGGGGAACAAGCGTCCCGTCATGCCAGCAAGGTTCGGGGCGGCTTCATTCGCATCCGCAAGCGCGCCAATCGGTCCGGCTTTGAGCGGGTCGATAAACGCTTCATTGACCCCGCGTACCGTGTCGTGCGCCATGCGCCAATCTGGCGACGCTTCCGATGCCAAAGCGTCCGCCAACGCCCGGGCTTCGCGCCGCTGAGACGCCCGCGTCATAGACCCGCCAACACGCATAGAATTAGGCGCGGCTTCGTCGGCCATCGTGTCGAGTTGCTTCACAACCTCATTGATGACGTTGAGGTCGTTATCAGGCGTGGGAGCGGCAAACGGATCAAAAGAAGATCGGATTTGATCGGGCGAAAACGCCACCACCTCTTCTGCATCAGGACGAACAATGACGCTGTCATACCCCTCGGATTGAAGCCGGTTGCGCCATCCCGAAAGGTCGTCACGATAAGCGTAAGCGTCGTTATAGAATTCTGATGCCGTGTCATAGCGTCGTGGATTTTGCGCCCTAACCCTTAGCGGCATTACATACGGGTCAGCCGGAACGCGGTCAGGTCGCCAGCCGCCCCTTGATGCAATGGTCGCGTATTCGTTTGCCAAATCCGGGCGAGCGCTGGAAAAGAATCCCAACTCCCCTTCAGATTGCCGGGTATTGGAGCCTAGTCGAGCAGGATCAAAGGAATCAAACGCCGTTCCGTCCCGAGTGGCCGTCCCGTGATAAGTTTCCAGCCCGAACCCTTGCTGCTGCGCTCGCAGCATCCGCACGTCTTGTTCCATCGGCGGGGCGCGATTGAGAAGCGGTGCAAGTTCCTCATCATCCCGCACCGCGCGAAGGGCGGCGGCAAACGACGGGTTCTCTGTCAGTTGTCCAAACTGTTCAGGCGGCAGCGACTGGCCCGGCAGGCGGTCATAGAACTGCCCCGCATCCTCATTCGCACGACGGCGAAGGGTGTCCAGAACGCCACCCGCCGCTTGTTGAACGCGAGGCGCAAGGGCGGACGGCTCAACGCTAGGGCCTATTTGGTCGAGTTGTGCGCCAACAGCGCCGCGCACTTGTTCCGGAAGGGCGGCAAAGTAGCTTTGCAGGCGCGGAGACGAACCCTCCACCGCCCGTTGCAGTTGTCCTAGTCCCGTTCCGCCGCCCGTGACTTGCTGAACGGCGTTCGCGTTAGTCAAGTTGATGCCAAAGGAATCTGCATCCCGGCGAAGAAGAGCCGCCATCTCAAGCTGTTGAGGCGTGACGCCTTGAGCCGCATTGCGGAGCGAAATATCAGCGCCGCCGCGAACCGTGTTGACACCACCAACACCCAAGCCGCCGAAGAAACCACCGGCCATGCGGGCATAGCCTTCCGCCGCCGTGTCGCGTTCGCCGCCTTGCAGCATCCGGGCAAGTTGGCCTGCCCCCTCCGATGCTCCGGCAGGGACGAGCCACGACGCTAGTTTGGTGCCCGTGCTGCCCGGAACGAGCGCGCCGGGCGCAAACTCACCAACCGTCCGGGACCATTCCCCCAACGGGGTCTGCGGCTGATAATAGTCGTATCCGATATGGTTACGGATGCTTTCGTTAATCTGTTCGCCCGAAGGCCCGATGACACCCAGTCCGGGGAGATAGTCTCCCTGACGCAGGCCGATCATTTGGCCCAAGGTTCCCTGCGCCCCTAAAGTGCCCGTCAGCCCCTCGACAACGCCGGTCGGGAGCGACTTGGCCATGTCTTCCGGGATCGTGGATTGCGCCTCTAGGAACAAGCCGGGGGCAATCTGTTCCGCACCTTCGCCGCCAGCATTCGGACGCGCATCGGCCATCAGGCGACGGACTTCACCGTTCGGCAGTTTGACGTACCAGCCGCCATTCAGATAGGCGCGGTCCTCCGGAGGAAGTGTAGCAAGGTTGATTGGGTCGCGTTGCGTTCCTTGCGCGCCAAACACCGCCGCATTGGCCGTCGCTTGATCCGGGTCGATTTCATGCACCGGAGGCGCAGCGGGAACCGCGTTAGGGCGCATCGTCGGATAGATGCCGTTGTCACCCGGCAGGAGTTCCGGCTGAAACGGTGCGTTTTCGTCCTCTTGCGGCTGGGGAGCCGCAGCCGGGGCCTGACGACGGTTGCGGTTCGTCGGAATAGGCGCGGCAATATCGGCGTAAGGGTCGCCCGTCTGAATAGGGAGCGCAATATCGGCGTAAGGGTCTTGCTGTCTCATCGCCGCACCCTCGGATTACCGTCCATGTCGTGAAACGGCGTTCCGGACGGCAGTTCAGCGGCTTGGGCAGGCGTCAGACGGCGGGGAGCGTCAGGGGCAGGCGCACTTTCCCAGCCGTAAGCCTGACGGACAGACGGCGGGACAACATCATCAAACGCGCCAGCGCCAAGGCTGCGGTTGATGAAGTCACGACGGCCCATGATCTGTTCGCGAATCATCGGCATTTGCGTTGAGTAGAGCGTTTCGGCAACCGCACCGATTTGCGCGCGAATCTCCGGACTAAACTGTCCAGTGGACGTGAGGTATCCGCGCAACTGCGAGATGCCGCCAGCGAGGCCCTGAGAGCGCAGCTGGAGGTCAACGTCGCCCTCTTTAACGACACCCTCATCAATCAGCCTTTGAAGGCCGTTAATCGCCGCGATGTCACCCGCGCCGTTATTTGCCCCCACCCCGGCACGGACAGCGCCAATGTTCCGCGTGATGGCCGTGGCTTGGTCGAGAATCGGGCGGAGGCGCTGCTGCTCTGCCGTGATCGCCTCAAACCGAGCGCGCGGGTTGTTCGGCAAGTCCTGCGTTCCGCCAACTTCCGGTGCCAATCCACCGCCCGGCTGGCGCGTGTATCCTTCCGGCGGACGCCCGACGACGGACGGAACGCCGAATGGACTCATGGAGACGCCTGCGCCTTCTGGCAAACCAAAGGCGTTGCCCGCACCAACCACCTGATTAGTGTTCATCGCCTCTTGCGGGATGCCGCCTTCAATCGGCGTCCAGCGGCGAGTAACCGGGTCAACAACGCCCGGAACCCCATTGATCGACTGAAACTCTTGGCGCAGCGCCGGGTTTTCGGCCATCTGCATTTCGATTTCGGCCCACAACTGCTGCCCCCACGCGACGCGCGCCGGGTCTTGGCTGTTGACCGCTTCTGTAATCATCGCGATTTGGCCGGGCGTTGGACCAAGCGGGTTACGCGGCGCTTGTGGCGGAGCGGCTTGGGGGGGTGGTTGTGGCGCGGCTTGGGGCTGCGGAGCCGACAGAAGCGCATCCTCAAGGCTCGCTGGCGCAGGGGCGGCAGCAGGGAGGGGCGAACCCGTTACAGCACCAACTGGAGCCATTGCGGCCTCGCGCGGCTCTTGCGTGTTCGTCAGCGCAGCACCCAACGCAGCGCCGGGAGCCGGGGTGGACGGCGGGGAAAACGCGGCCAAATCCCCCAACACGTTGTCACGGATGCCCGCAAGGTGTTGCTCGCGCTCACCCCGCGCTTCCTTTTCAGCCTTCCCTTGTGACCATTGCGTAATCCCTTGCGCGAGCAAGCGAGCGCCTAGATCACCATAGCCGCCGATCTGTTGCGGAGGCGCACGGAGGTCTTCCAAGGCTTTCGCCAAGGCTGCGCTACGCCGCATCGCGGGCGTTTCAATCATCGCGGGGGCTGGCATGGGGGCGCGGGCCATTAGAGCTTCCCGTAATCAACCATGAGGAAGCCCGTCCAGTGACGGACTACGGCGTCAATCCCGGCCTTAATCACGTCTTGCGCCATCACGCCGACGTGGCGCTTACGGCCCCAAACGTACCGATATTCATATACAGGAAGGCCGTTCGGATGCGTTCCAAGGCGGACAATGTCACGCTTGAGCCGTCGATCAGATGCGCCAATCGCAGCCCCGCCAAGTTGGAAGAGGCCCTGCATGAGTGCCTGATTTTGCGCGTTCCGGGCCTGATAGTTCTGGTTCTGCTGGCCCAGCGAGAGGGCATTCGCGCCCATCACGTCCGTCTGGCCTACGCCGGTCGGGCTGTACTGGACGCCCTGAGGCATACCGACCTGACCCGTGCCTAGCAGGGCTTGGAGTTGGGCAAGCGGCTGGTTCTGGACGTATGCCCGCTCTTGAAGGCCCTGCGTCCGCGCCTGATTACCGAATGTCCCACCGGCAATAGCCTGCTGAATAGCGCGAGATTGTTCCGCGCCACCGGCCTGAATGGACTGGTTACGGGCCTCGCCGTAGGCGTCGTTTCGATCACGTGCAAAATCTTGGCGAAGATTTCGCGTCGCCTCGCTGTTTGCTCCAAGACCCTGAGCGGCAAGTCTCGCATCCTGCGAGCGTTCCATTCGGTCAAACTGCGGGTCAAGACGACGTGTCGCGCTCGCATATACCGAATCCTCAAACCGTTGGCGGTCAAAGTCGGGGGCGTTGAACCCTTGCAATTCGGGCAGGCCCTCAGTGTTCAGTTGCTGGCCAAGCGCCGTATTGACGCGGCCAAGCTGGTCACCCGCCGTTTGCAGCGCGCCGCCGTAGACCGCCGTTGAGCGGTCGTAGTTCTGCTGCTCACCTTGGCTAAGCGCGGTTTCCTGACGATAGCCACCGGGAGCGGTCGGGTCCGCAACGTAACGCACCGACCCCTGAGGACCGGACGTGTTAATCATGTTCAGGCGCTGCTGTTCGCGAGCCGTCGCGGTGTTAGCCGCCGATTGCGCGTTCGCCAGTTGGACAGGGTCCGGGGCTGCGGGAGGCTTGGGCTTGCTCACTCACACGGTCCTTGTTGAAGCGATGGACGCGCCATTCGCTTTCGAGGAGACCGGATATGATGCAATCATCGTCACCATAACCACGCCGGACAGTCCCCTCATGTTTGAAACCAAACTTTGAGAGAAACTGGCGAGCGCGACGAAGCCGCTTAGGCGTCAGGCTGGTGATTCTCGCCGCCCCTAACTGTTGGAACGGATAACGCAAGATACCCGTGACCAGCGAAGGCGTCAACCAATCAGCGCGGATAGAGGCAAAGCTAACCTCTATGTTGCGATATTGGGGCTGATATTGGTTGAAGACGACGCCGCCGACAAGGTTATCATCCTTGTCCACAACGCCGATTGCCTCGCATGGCCCCCAGTCCAGTCCATGCCCGATCTGCTCCGCTACCCATTGAGCGACTAGGGGGCTGAACGGGCTGCTGACAAGTTTCATTTGCGCTTCCTCCAAAGCCGTGCATAACTAACGACTAGACCGAACCCCTGAAATGGCCCGGTCAAATCCCTAACCCTCCGGGCGGGGCCGTCTGCGTCAGTCTAATAAACGGCAGACAATCGTTACAACTGCCCGCCCGTCTGGTTCTCGTATTTCAGATTGAAGGCGATAACTTCAACCGGGGCCGACGTGTTTCGGGTTGCGTGAGTGACCACCACCCCGTCCCCATACGAGACGTTATAGTCATCATCCACGGCTAGATCGACGTAGAGGACCGGCGTTGGTGTCGCGCGCATCCGGACGGCTCCGCAGTAACCAATCCCCGTTGCCCCCGTCCAGTTAAGCCGGTTCTGCGTCCTAGCGGCCCATCGTGCCGTGTCCCATAGACCCACGTCCCAAAGCGCAACGCTGGTCGTGCCCGTGGTCGGGACCGCAGTCGGAACCCTGTCTGTGAAATCCACAACCACTTCAATTGCAGGGGCTACCGTTGAGGCAATCCGCAACACCGGCTGGATCATCTCAAACTTCTTAAGCTGACCGCGCGACCCGAAATAGTTATAGGCCGTCAGCATATCCCCGACGATGCCGGACTCATCATCCGCATATCCGGTGTCCCAAAGGCAGACGACACCGTTTCCGCCGAAATAGGCCTGATCGTTGGCCACGGCCCAGCAAAAGGCGTCAATCCCGGTGAACCGGCACCACGCGCCCGTCTGGACGTTCTGGACGTACTGCTCCGACCGGGTAAGCTCCGACACCGGCACATTCACAATCGCCAAGCCGCCCTTTTGGTAGAGCGTACATTCCCACCCAAAGCGGTTTCGATAGGCCGTGGATGCGCTCGCAAAGGCGTTCTGAATACGCTGCGTCAGGGCCACAAGGTTCTCTTGTGCGCGGTCGAGGTTCAACGCTTGGCTTAGCGGGACCATGCCGTCAGAGGTCAAGATGACAAGGTCCGAACCGTATTTGATGAGGCTACGGCGCGAGAGGGGATAGCCAAGGTCATACACCCCGACCAATGCCCAGTTGTCCGCGTCCGAGGGGTCTAGCCCCTGATAGACCGCTACCTGACCCTGCGTGGTGGCCCATACCGCATAGTCATCAATCCCGGACCCGCCGTCTAGCGACCACGTACCCTGACAGATAATCGCCCCGCCCTTGGTGAAGACGGTCCCGAGGTCCAGCAGATTAGCCGTGCCTTGAATAGCCTCCGGCTCAAGATACCAGACGCGAAGGCTGTCTTTCTGGACGAAGAACAGGCGCGACTTGTGGTCCATTACGTCCACAAGTGACGTAGGGTCCAGCGTGATAATCCCTGCCGTTCCAGAGATAGACGTAGAGGCAAAGGCCGTGCCGTTGTAATAGATCGGCGCAATCGCCCCGTTGGCGGCAATCAGGAACGTGCCCGCGTCATTGGCGAAGTTGACGGACTGAAACCGCGCATTGCCGGTGCTGGTATAAACCTCTAACGGCGTGTCCCCGTCATTCGACACGTCAAAGATCGAGCCACCCGAGGCCGCGAAGATAGCATCATCATCCGCCGCGATGTTCCCGCGCCAGACCATGAGGCTTTCAACACTGTTGCCCGTGCCCTCCTGCCAAATCCGATAGCCCTTGCGGAGTTCAACGTAGCCCGCGCGCGGGATGAAGTTGTCCAGAATGACCGCGTTTTCCGATGGCATATTCGCCAAGGGAGATTGCGCATCCCAACCACCAGTAGGAGCCGGAACGGGAGAACCGACCGAAACACGCCGCTGCGTCGCCGCTCGCATGGCCTGACGCCCGTAGCGTTGTGCTGCCTGCCTCATAGCGCGACCCACGTTCCTGAGCGGTTCTGATAGCCTTGCGAGCCGATATAGAACAAGCGACCCTCGGGGCTTTCCTCCGCATCCGGCAGGGCCGACCCGTAACCCGGCGCATACGCCTCAAACAGAGCATTGATGCGCCGACGCTGCGTCTGCGGGTTCTTCGTGTCATTGATGGAAAGAAACAAGGTCACGACGGGAAGTTGCCTTCCTGAATGTTTGTCGCGAACCCGTAGTAGGTGCCGCCCGCACTGTCGATGACGCCGTTACCGCCGTCACGGGCCATGCGCTGACTACGTTCTGACTGGTAGGTCCGAAAATCCTCTGCATAATCAAGCCCCTTGGACTTGAGGAAGCGCCACCGGATGCCAAGCGGGAAGAGCTTGTCATCGAGATAGGTCAGGTCCGTATCGGCCTCAAACATCGACTGCGCCGAACCAGCCGCCGACTTGGCCCAGTCCGTCGTGATGTACTCGTAGGCAATCTCTTGACCGGCGGGCGGGGTTGGCGTGACCAGAAACTGACCGTCACGCTCCACGAACGCCAGAAACACGCGGTTAAGCTGGGGCTGCGCTTGGATAGCCTGCCACTCTTGCGGAGTGATCGGGCCATAGATGTTCCGCATGGTCGTGCGGTTGAAAAACGAGTTAGCAATGAAGTGGTCAAAGTCAGACGGAAGCGCCGACGATTGAACCGCAGAGGCCACCGTATCAAACAGGTGCTGCCTCCGCATGATCTGCCAATCATACGAACCCGCTAGCTCGTCGCCCTCCTCATTGGCCAGCGCGTACAGTTGCTGGACCTGAATGTCAGTCGAGGTCACGACTTCCGTAGGCACCGGAAGCGAGAGCAACCGGCACGAACGCTGGATAATGGCAAGCAAGTCCATGGCCATGGTTTAGGCTTTCGGAGGACGCCCGCGCTTCTTAGGGGCGGGGATGGATTCATAATCCGCAGGAACGTGCTTATGCTCGTCGCTAACGGGACGGATTGAACCGCCGGGGCCATCCACCCCGTCGTGATTGAATGCCTCTAGCGGAGCGTTGTGGAACGCCTCCGACAGATAGCGTTCGTACTCAAAGCCATGAGCCTTCTTGTCGGCTTCCGTGGCTTTGCGAGGGCCGATGACGGACGACGAATCCGCCTGATAGCGGAACATCAGGTCATCGCCTTGCTTGAAGAACGATGCGCCCGGCTTGTACATCACGTCGCGTTCCAGACCGTTTGTCATTGTCCGCTTTCCTTTTCCGGGCCGTCCGGTATGGGCATCCAATGGGTCGGCCTTGTGAACAGTAGCTTTTGCTGGTTCGGATGATCGTTAAACCACTCTGGACAATCACACCAACCGTCCGCCCCGTCATAATCATGGTTCGGCGCAAACCATCCATCACGCTTTACGGACGTGGACTTCAATCGTCCGCTAGGGGCATCATAGCGGTATTGATTATCCCACGCATCCTTGACGAAATACGCGTCCGCTTCTCGCCACTCGCGGCCCTCTTCGTCCACTACCCACAAATCAACGCGCGTTCCGTCTTTTGGAGCAGTTTCAATCAGCTTCCATGCGCTCATTCTGCCGCAATCCTCGCTGATTTGTCCTCAAGCGCAAGCGTCAGCTTTTCCTCTAGCTCGCGGATGCGCTGCTCCATCGCCGCAATCGGCTTCTCTGCCTCGGTCTGCTCAATGAACCGTTGAGCCTTCGCCCGCAAGCCGTGGCCACCCATAGGGATGCACTTGGCGAGTTGGCTATCAGACAGGCCCGCAAGCTGCTCCACAGTCCGGATATGGACGCTGTTAAGCTCCATCACCTGACTACGGCCAACGCCCGCCCATTCGTCCAGCGGGGTGCCGCTTTCCGGGGCTTCCATGTTGGCTTTGAACGCAGCGTATTTCTGCGGCCAGCGTTCGCGGTGTTCGTCCTTCACGGCAATATCAACGATGTTCTTGTTATCGCCCGGAACGATGATTTCGACGTACTCAACGTCGTTCCAAACCTCGCGGCCTTCCTTCTCTGACAGGAAGTTGTTACGCACGGGCTTGATGTGGAAACGGGGAATCACGCGGTCCCGACCGTCTGGCGCTTGATAGTCCATCTACTTGCTCGATCCTGCTTTGACGCGAAAGCGCGGCTTGGCCACTACCGCAGGGGCCGGGCGGCAGCGGTCAGTTTCTGACGAATCCGCCTTGGTGTTCCAATACGTCTTGCTGTCGCTGTAAGCGGCGGGGTGTGCCATCCTATGTCCTCCGATACACAGTGTCGTTTCCTACGCGGGTCACGCGCTCATAGCCGGGCAAGTCCGCCTTTGGACCTAGCCCTTTCTCTTCGAGCACTATGATAGGCGAAAACTTCTCGATTGTCGCCCTCGCGCCTTTAATCGCGTCCGCCTCGGCTCCCTCAATGTCCAGCCAGAGCAAATCGCAGGCGTCTAGGTTCAGGCCGTCAATGGTGTGAACAGGGATAGCCGTACCCGGCAGCGTCTTGTGAGAACCGCAGTTGTCCGTGTCGATGCGGAGGATGCCGCAAGTTCCCGGTTCAGCCCCTAGCGCCGCGTTGAACTTCGTAATGGATGAATCAATGATGTTGCGACGCAGGCAATCATAGTTGTCCCCGTCCGGTTCAAACGTGATGACCCGATCAAACCAAAGGGCCAGCGCGATAGGATAAACGCCGACGTTACCGCCAGCTTGGACGCAGACGCGGCGCTCCTTCACCAGCGGAACCACGACGGTCATTGCTACGGCGCACTCATCCACCACCACCGCACGGCAGCGCACGTCGAAATTAGGCCACCAAAGACCGTCGATCTGTTTCATCGGCGCGTGTTCACAAAGATGCCGACGACAAGCAGCCAGAGCAGCCAAATGGCGAGAAGTCCGATTGCGAGCATCATGCGAGTAACCTCCCCATGTCGGGAATAAGGCCCTTCCCGTGAGCAATCACCTTAACGCCACGGTCCCGCAAATACAAAAACTGCTGCTGGAACTCCATAGCCTGACGGATCATCCACCGGGCGCAAGTGTACGTCTTGTCGCCTAGAACGACTTCCATTGTAGGCTCGCCGTCGTTCAGGCTTTGCGAGTAAGCGTGATGCTGGCCATCGGCATACGAACTGTCGAAGCCGTACAGGTGGATTTTCTTGTACCCCGACAGCCACGCCAGATAGATGGCCCGAAGCCCTACAGTCCCGCCCCCCGGCACCAGAACACAAGGCCGCTGGTTAGGGCCTTCATCAAACCACGGGGCTAGAATCTCCCTCAGTTCCTCGCCGGAACCCATCCCGTTGTGCCACATCACAACATCATGCCCCGAAAGCGCATCAAACACGCACGGATGAACCTGCGAGGCGAGGAAATAGCGCACGTTCTTAGGCGCGTTCTCGACCATGTGCAGGTTTTCCTCCCGCGCATCCAGCATCACATGAGCGTCGGGCGTAATCCCCTTGTCCGTCAGGAACCGCAGGGCATTGTTGACGGTGATAATCTTGAGACCACGCCTCCGCTGGTCTTTAATCGCCTTCACACTGTCCGAAAGCGAGGGACCGCCGCCGACGATGACGCAGCCCTTGTCCTGCTCACCAAAGCCCGTGAACCACGGCACATCGCGAAGCACGTTCGCTCTGACATTCCCGTAGGCAAACTCATGGGTGACGTTCATGCCCTTTAGTTCTGGCATGGCCGTATAGCCGCCAACGCGCCAGACACCGGGAACCCAGCCGTCTTTGATAGCGTCAGGCTTAGGCTCGCCGTGGAATATGACCGCCTTAGCCGTCTCGGGAGGCCATGCTACCGCGTCACGGTAGGAGACGAACATACCGGGCGGGAACGTGTCCCATGCGCTGACTTGGCTAATCCACTCTTGATCCCCGCCGTTGATCTGGCCAGCGGGGAGGAGGCCCTTGAGGCTTTCCGTGGGGTGGTCGATTACGTCCAGCGTGAAGCGATCCCATATGTCCGCGTGGTCGCCATGACGCCAGCGCATCACAGACGAGTTGTAGCAAGGCCAGTGCCAATCCTTGATGATGCCGTGCGGAAGGCCTTCAAGACGGCCCGTCACGCATACGTCCAAATCCATGTACAGAACCTCCGCGCCGGTCCTCCATGGCATTGTGTCCAGATCAAACAACTGGACCTTCGCCCACCAACCGGGCAGCGACGGGTCAGCCAGTATCGGCTCAATGCCTTCCGGCAGGCTGTCTGGATCATCCGTCAGGCACCAATGGCACTGGGGTTCGTCCAGATGCCGCGCTATACCGTCGTGAAGGCGGGTGACGTACTCAATGGGGTACTTGGTGCCTACCCGGACGCTGACGACGTTGATCATGCTACCTCCATAGCAAAACAGCCGCAGGGACGAACCCCACGGCTGTCAAGCTATCACCTAACCCCAGTGGAGGCTAGGGCAGGCGAAAGGACTAGAGGGCGGTCTTCTTCGCAAAGAAGTACTGCGCAGCAGTCACGCCGCCCGTGGTGTTGACCGTCCAACCAGCCGAACCAGCATCAGACGACGCAGAGCCGCTGGTGCCGATCAGGATGGTTTGCGTCGAAGACAGAGCCTCCGAAGCGCGGGCGTAAACGTGCTGGCGGCCATCATTGCCCCAAACAATCGTGTTGGTGGCGAAGGCCGGGGTGGACGACTTGGAGTCGAGGTCGATCCCCAGAGTCGGAGTGGTCGAGAAGACCGTAGCGGCAGTCGATGCCATGTTAGTTGCTCCTTTCGGGGGCGATTAGCTTTGGAACAGGACGCCTTGGAGGAAGGCGTTCGACAGGGTCATGTTGCCCATCCACACAATGGGCTTGACCATTGCGTCTTGGTTGATCGAACGCACGTCTTCCAGCGGGACCATGTTCCGCTCAGTGTGCGGACGCCAGTGGATGTAGCCGGTGTTGAGCATGTACATGTGGTTGTCGGGGCAAGCGCCGCCGTAACCGCCGTCATACACAACGTCCGTGCCCTTGTACTTCAGGGACACGTAACCAGCATCGGCCTCATTGGCGTTGGTGACACGCTGAATGTCCTGCAACGCCGACTCGTAGAAGCCAAAGTAGTTGTCATCGCACAGGATCAGGTCAGGCTTGTCGGTGCCGCGCGAGCACGAACGATAGAGGGTGTTCATGAACCGCACGATGTTAGCCGCCGAAGCAGCCGAGCCACCGTCCGAGGTCGCTTGGAACTTCTGATTACGCCAGAAGGACCAAGTAGCCCGGTTGATGCCGCCGACAGTGCCCGTGGTCGGGTCGTCAGCCACAAGCAGTTGCAGGCCACCGATCTGCTTTCCACCGGACGCGGTGCCGTTGGAGTACAGGTCTTCCGCCACACCGTTCTGCATGGTCTTCTCAGCGTTTTTGATGCGCGAGGAGAGCAGGTCGATGATGGCGTCTTTGCCGCTGTTCTGCATTTGCTCAAGGCCGCTGATCGTGACGTTCACCGCGATCTGCTTCCAGTCGAACTCAGCAGCCGTGAACACGTCGCTAGGCGAGATGTTCAGGACTTCGTAGCCGGAATAACGCTGGTAAGTGACGTTCTCGGCGTACTCAAGCTCTTGCAGGATGGTGCGACCACCCGGAGCCAGTTTGATGGTGCCACGACGGTTCATGCGCGACAGAATCGCGTTGTTGTTCGTGACGTTGTCGGCCAGCTTGCCCGTGCGAAGACGCAGGGTAGTGGTCGCGATTTCCGAAAGATTCGGGGATGCCATTTGTCTTTCCTCTAGGCGTTACCGGCAAGCTCGTCCCAAGCCGCCGCTATATCGCCTTCAATGGTGCCATTTGATCTGGGAATCGGGGACTTGCCCGGAGACCCTGTGACGCTGACTGCCGCCCGTCTCGCTTGCGCCGCCTTGTCCTGCGTAGGAGCCGCCGGGGCCTGCGTGGTTTGCAGGAACGGGCGAATGTCCGGCCTCATCCAACACGCCATCTCGTAGGCTTCCTTGAGGTCCGACGCCTTACCGTTGTTCAAGAGGACCGCCATATCATCGCGGACGTTCTCAAAATACAGATTGGCAGGATCGTTCTGGAAGGCTTCGATCTGGCTGAGCAACGGTGCGGTTTGCGCCGTCTGGACTTGGGCTTGCAGGTCTTGGAGTTGCTGCTTGAGGTAAGCAATCTCGGGATGGCTGTCCGGTGCGGGCTGGGCCTGTTGTGGCTGTCCCTGCGGCTGGGCCGATAGGTTCGCAATGTTGACGCCATACGAACGGGCCAGAAACTCAAGCCCCTGCATCGGATTCTTCTCAAGCAGGTCTTGTGCCGCAAGCAGCGTCTTGACCGCGTGAACCTCATCCATCCCTTGCGCGGCCCATTGAGCGCGGCGAGGGGCAAGCACTTGTTCCAGCGGCTCATACCGCTTCACTTCCTCAGACTTGCGCCGGAGACCGTGGTCGATCTCTTGCTCCCGCTTTGCAACTGCCTGTTGCACCTCGGGAGGAAGCTTATCGAACGTGGCCTTAGCCGCAGGCGACCATGAAGCCGGGGCGCGGATGGCGAGCTTTACAGCAGGGTCCGCGACTGCCTCTGAGGGCTGGTCGGGAGTATCTTGCACCGTTTCAGGCTGTTTGGCAATAAACTTGCCGTCCGGACCACGTTCGGGGCCTTCCGCAGCCTTTTCCTCAACCTCAGGGGCCGGTTCAGCCTCAGTGATGATGGCTTCCGGAGCGACCACCACTTCCTCAACGGGTGCGGGTTCGGATGTTCCGCTAACCTCGGCCATTGCTGCCCGAATGTCGTCTTCCATGTCGCTCATAACCTAGCCTCCAACTGGTCGTAGACGGTTGATATGTCCTGCTTAAGCTCGCGCTCACACAGTTCTGTCGGTCCCTTGGGTGTCAGCGCCTCATTGCCGACAATCTCGCAACCCGCATCCTTCACGCCCCGGTAATAGGCGGACTTGCTGTCGTACATCTGCCCGTCCGCGTGGTTCATGGTCGGGTCCATCCCGTCCGAACGGATATACGGTGCGGGTAAGTCAGACCGCTTACGCTTGAACTGCTCAAGGCACGGGCCGGGCCATGCGGATACTTCGTGCATATCCCCGCAAGCCTTGCAGATGCGATAGGTAGCGCGGCTCACAGGCTCAACTGTGAAACCGTGGCGGTTCCACCCGTTCCCGGCGTCGTTCCAGAGGCAGCCGTGCCAGCAACCGGCGTTGCAGCGGAGATCGTCTCCGTAACAACGCCCGTGGTCACGTCAATGACCGTCAGACGGCCTCCACCACCAGACGAACCACCAGCCCCGCCGATGCCCGTCCCGGTGCCAGTGCCGCCATTGCCGCCATTGCCGCCCGAAACGTCAACCGCGTCAGCCTTGGCAGCGCCCGTCAGACCCAGAGTGACGATATAGACGTAACCGCCACCACCCCCGCCTGCACCGCCACCGCCGCCACGGTTGCCGCCCGCAGGCTTACCGCCATTGCCGCCGTTCCCGCCCTTGTTCTGGATGGCTCCCGCAGCCGTAGAGGCTCCGCGAAGGATGGTGTGAGCGTAGATCGAGACGCCGGGAACGGCAACAGCGCCTGATCCGCCACCGCCGCCCGCCGTGCCGTCGCCGCCGCCGCCCGAGGCAGACTGGCCCTGCATCCCGCTTCGACCGACACTAGTAGAGACGTTGTCTTGGATCATGGCGCGGCGGTAAGAGAAGGCGGTAGGCGTTGTCGGCGTAACTGCCGCGCCGCCTGCGCCCGACGCACCCAAACCAGCAGCACCGGACGGACCCCCAAGGCTGGCATAGGGAGATGCGGCAATGGCCGTCGCCGTGGTGCCCGCTGCGGTTCCGCCTGCGCTACCCGCAACGCTGCCCGCGCCTTGAAATATGCCGACGCCGCCCGATTGGGAGACGGCGGTGCCGCCCGCGTTCACGACGGCGTTGTTGCCGTTCGCTCCGTTCTGATAGATAGCGCCGGTCGGAGCCGCCGACAGGTCGAGCGTTTCGCTGACGAAGATGCGGAACAGGTTCGTACTGATCGCCGCACCCGCGCTCAGGGTCAGGTTGCGATAGTACATATCGCGGGTCAGCGTTACCGGCCCCGAGACCGTCACATCACCGTCAGACCCGTCCCCGAAGAACTGGTTCAGCATGAACTCGGACGGGCCGCTTCCGCCGTCAAGATAGTACTGCGCCGCCCTGCGGATTGCCTCGTTGAACGGGAGGCTTGTCGTATCGCCAGTGTAGGTCATGGCCACTCTCATCAGGAGTTCGTTAAGGGTTTCGTCCGGCATTACGCGCTCCCTTGGGGGGTTGGGTCACGGGCTAGGGCTGCGGCTTTCACCTGCAACTCTTGGCCCTTAAGTTGCAGTTCAGCCGCGCCTAGCTGGCCTTCCATCTGCGTCCGCTGCTGCTCGATCTGCGCTTGCATCTGGGCCGTTTGCGACTTCATCTGCTCAACCGCGATGGCACTCTCATCAGGCGGCGGTGGTCCCGGAGGCGGGGCAGGCGGTTGCGCCTCGGCTTGCTCAAACACCTTGTCAATCACGTCTTCCATGGACCGCGAAACATTGAACGTTCGTGCGCCTTGCTTAAGGATTTCAGCGAAGAGCGGGGCCGTGTAAGGGGCAGTCGGGACGATACCAGCCGCAGCCGTCATCAGGCCCACCACAGCGCCCGTGAACTCCGTAAACGCCAGCTTGGCCGCGTTCTCATCCGGTTCCACCGTGCTATCCGTCTCAACGTCAATGCGGAACGAACGCAGCGCATCGTTCTTGAGCAGGGCTTGAACCTCTTCCCATGTCGGCTCTTGCATCAGTTCCAACATGGCAGGATCGGGAGCCATGCCGGGAGGGATAGGCATTCCCGCTTGCTCGGCTTGCTGGATCAGCGGCATGATCTGCTCAATCTGCTGCTTCTCGGCTTGCGTCAGGAGCTTAACGTTCGTCATCGCCTTGAGCGTCTCAATGCTGAAATGCTCTGCAATAATCTCGGCCTTCAAGCGGATGGCGTCACGGCAGAACCGCTGCAAATCCCGCTGACGGTCACGAACCCGCAGGCTTCCCCACTGACCCTTGATGCGCTGGGCCGTCGCCGTTTCATTCGGGTTCGACTCGCCCCGGATGATGTCTGACAGGCCGGTGATCTGGTAAATGTCGTTAAGGACTTGCTGGCGGGCCTCATAGCAGCCCTTCAGCACTTGGATGACCATATCGACCGGCACCCACTCGATCAGGCCCTTGACCCCGCCCTTCTCTTTCCAGAGGTCGAACGTATCAATCGGGATAAGCTTGTTCTCATTGCCCGGCGAGAACACGAGTTGAAGCTCGCGGTTGGCTTCACCGGCATAGACACCGACCATCCGCAGCGCGTCTTGCAGCTTACCAATACGGGCCGTCAGTTCATCGAGTTCGTCGGCCTGATCCTGATACTGCACGTAGTCCGCAACCGGGATTGTGCTGTCGTTGGCCGTCGTGGCGTTCAGCGGAGGCGGGCACGGGAAGAACTC
>Ga0181350_1000036_pt1 | contig 38499 bp, 61 predicted proteins | sample Su13VDMM110DCMD_FD_130105 | JGI IMG/M metagenome (GOLD analysis project Ga0181350, IMG submission 130105) | Freshwater viral communities from Lake Michigan, USA - Su13.VD.MM110.DCM.D | ecosystem: Environmental > Aquatic > Freshwater > Lake | place: USA: Michigan | collected 2013-07-16
ATAAAGGATTGCTTCCCCGTTAGCGTATCTTTCCGCAACATTGCAAGCCTCAATACTTCTTTCATCAGGTTTATCTACCAGCTTTAATGCCTCCCTTGCACACCAGACAGCAAATAAACGCAACGTCTTTGCATCAATAAATCCTTCATTAAGCACTACCCAAAGTCTATCATTAGCAGGGCATTCCTTTACATTTAAAATATCTATTACCGTACCTGTCCAGTTTTCGGGTAAGAATTTTGCAGGGTCGTAGCAAGGTGATAAATCTCTGATTTCTTTAAGTGTTATTTTTTTCATTTTTATGGTTTTTTAAATTTTAATATGCCGGTCTTTCCCGGCTGTCGTCCTGTTCAGAGTTGGCCATAATACAGGCAAGGCGGCATTTCAATTTCCTATATTGAACCTTGTCCAATTCCCATAACCGTACTCCCTGTTTACTTCAGATTCCCATCTACCTATAGGCGCATTAGTATAAAATGAACCAATAAAAAAATTTTCGTTGTACACTTCTAATTTTGTCCACATAATTAAAAATTTTATTTATTTAACGAAAGTTGTCGTAAGGGTACGGTTCATCAGCAGGGAAATCAATACCCTGAACTTCTTTTTCTTTTTCTCTTTTGAGTTCATTTTTGATTGGTTTGTAGTAAAAAAAATAATTAACAATTGCCATCACTAAGGCAAAGGTTAAAAGTATGAATAGTATCATGGGTTTAATAATTGAGGGGTTTCGTAAATGTTACCGATAATATTTAGGCTCTTTTGTATATTCCAAAGATCATAGTTTTGCCAGATATGTGCAGATGATGGGTGTTTTTTATCAAATTCATTTGATAGTCTTACTCCACAAAAGCCCGTAGGCAAAACAAAAATTTCTCTTTTTGCGCCTTCATCAGATTCATAATTATTAAAAGACATTGAACCATCTGTTTCTACAATATCCCCTTCATAAATTTCCTTTCCATTGCGGTCTTTTAGTCCGGTGTATTGCATAATTATTGCGTCATCTCGAAGGAATCCGAAAAACCTCGATAGCTCAAAATTAGTGTCAATAGGCATAGTTAACATCTTGCCATCATCAAAGGCACGAAATTTTATCTCTCTGTTCATAACTCTACTTTTATTTCTTTGATGAAATTTGGATTCAAATTATAAGTACCTTGATTAATATAAACGTCACTGTAATACCTCTCACTTATTTTATTATAAGGATGAATAGTATCATGGTTTTAATAATTGAGGGGTTTCGTAAATGTTACCGGATACAATCATCCAATTACCAACATCTTCCATATTGGCAATATCTATTCCAGTACCGTAATCTATCATAAACATTGCCCAGCTTTCGTTGTAAAAAACAAGTCCTCCATCTTGGTCTATATCCCCCTCATAAATCTCCTTTCCGTTTTTGTCTTTTAGTCCGGTGTATTGCATGAGAACTTGGGTGTTTGGGTACATAAATTCACCTATTCGATAATCCTCCCAGTCTTCAGTCATTACAGCAAATGCCTCATTATCAGAATTTACAACTGCCCATAAATCAGATGGGATAAATACTTTTTTATAAATATCCCATGCACGAAATTTAATTTCTCTTTTCATAACTCTACTTTTATTTCTTTGATGAAATGTTCTTTATCATCCCATAATCCGGATGTATACTTTATAACTGAAGAAATCCCTCCATGCCCATTTCTAAACAAATTCACATACACAACCTAACAATCCACTTCGAGCATGAGGTCATTATGGCTAATTCCAAAAATGCTTGAACTTCCATCATTTAGCCAATTACGAATTTTACCATCAACAACTCCACCGTAACGAAGTCCATGTGTTTCAAAATCAATAAACTTTTTTACTTCTCTCCCGTCTGCCGTTTTAGGTGTGCAGTTACCTTGTTGCCATCTTTCTAAAGTGAAAGGAATTAGTTCTTTCATGTTAATAGTTTTTTTTATTTTTCAATTACTTTTTTCATCTTGATATATTGCTTATATCCTTTAGCCTTAAATCGTATTTTGTTTTTTGCCCAATCATATAATTTCCGTCTATGGTGAAGTAATCTGTATCTCCCGGTATAAACTGCATTTCCCCATTTTCTTCGTATTTTACTCCGTCCCATTTTAAACCCAATGGGTATTCAGGATAAGAGCAGCTAAAAAAAAACTTTTTAAATAGTTTTCCGTTGCATTCAATTCGATATGGGTCAGGCAAGATGCACTCAACTCTTGGATTTTGCGAATTTTTTCTCTTATAAAATTCGTTTAAAGCTAATTGAAATTCGATTAACTCATTAAGTTTTTTCATGTTAATAGTTTTTTGATTTGAATAATTGCTTCTTGAAAATCGTTTTCATAGGGTATTGGATTTATCTTAAAGTAAGCAAGGCCTGTCTTAAACATCCATGAAACCTTTTGCGGTGTATGCTCTATCGGCTTTTCAATGGGTTTCTTTTTCATTAAAACGGTAAATCATCTACTTGACTTGGTTGCGGCTGCTTGCTAATTTTCAAAGCTGCAAATTCAAGACTACCCTTCATCTTATCTTTGATAAAATCCGGCAGCATATCAAATTTATCAAAATCAAAATTATCATAAGATAAAACGAATGTTGGGTTAATCTGATCGGGCAAGGTGAAGCCCTTTGGAATTGCTGTAATCCCGGCAATGTTATCGTAAATCTTGCTGCTGTCTGTCTTAGAAGGCGTATGCACAATGTTTATCATGCAGCCTACACTAATCAGTTTAGTAATGTCAAACATTTGCGCCTCCTGTTCTGTAAAGTCTTTGCCCCTCCAGCTTTTAAGGTCGGCTCTTAAAGATGATTTTTCATGTAAAGAAAGGGTGTATTCCTTAGATTTTACAATAGGCTGTTCGCCTTTTTCTTCATTAAATACTCGTAGTTCGGTAGGGAACTCCCAGCCTATACGAACCTTTTTCAAGGTCTTTGGGACTCCTTGGATAATCTCGTTTACTGTTCCGATTTCAATCATTTGGTAACATCGTGCGATGTAGTTTCCTGCAGGGATCAGTTCCCTTTTTTGTGATGTGGTGGTTGCGTTAATCATTGTTTTTCGATTAAGTTGTTAAAATTATTATTTATGTTGTTAAAATTATTAATAGCGATTTGTTCGATTTCTTTCAGGACTTCCGGCCAGTTGGTAACGGATATGGTCATTGATGCAGGAAGTTCATCGAAGTAGATAGCAGCCCCTGAATTTACCTTGTAAGCAATTACCGTAATGTACAGGTCATTTCGACCAGTAAGTGTGTAATCAAAGGGCACGTTGTAAAGAAATTCTTTTTTCATTTTGTATGGTTTTAGTTTTTAACAAGAGTGTATTTTTAATAAGTATTCCCAAACGCCTGATGCTTCATGGTAATAATCTATTATAATATAATAATTGTTGTAATAACTTATAATAAACATCGGCTGCTTACTTTCTTCACCAAACCAAGCTATCAATTTTATGTCATAAACCTTGCTTTTTATTTTGATTTCGGTTCGATTAAGTTCTATCATTTTACCGGGAAATCTATCAATCCCACAAGTACGTAATTCCATTGATTGATTATGTATTAACAATTGTGCTTCTGTTTTGGTTATCATTTTTTTATGGTTTTAAGATTAATAATCTTGTTTAACATCAACCGGGCATCCATCGTACTGCTTTAGCCTCTTCCACAAATTAGTGGTTGAATGTAACTGCTCCTGATGCTTTATGTAAGCACGGATAACGTCAGGCGATAGTACTTTCTTTTTGGTCGGCTTTGTCTGCTGTTCTTTCTCATATTCAGCGATGCACTCTTCGTTTTCTTTTTTGAAGATAGCAATTATTTGTTCAAGGGTAAATTCGTCTGTCATAATAAATGCAGTTGTTAGGATGCTGCACCCCTGATTGGTTTACCAGTTTATTATTGCGTATGGATTAATCCCCATTTCTTTAACTAACTTTATAAGTCTGTTAAAGGTAATCTTAGAAACCTTTATTGTGATTGTGTTTTTTGTTTCATCAACTTTTTGATAATTAAAAGATGGGTATGCATTTTGCAAAAATTGATAATTGTGTTTTGCGATTAAGATGTTCATGATTTTTAGTTTTTTGGTGATTTGATAAAGCAGTGTAGGATGCTGCACCCTTGATTGGTTAATAAGCGAATGGCGATACCTTTTTAGCATACTGCCGGCTTACCCAGAATGATAATCTTGCCTTCATTCCGTTATTGTAGAAACGTGGCTCCATGTCTACACGTTCCATATTAGAACGACCGTTGTAATCCGATACTCTGATAACTTTGTAGCCTGCTTTCTTAGCTGCTGTAATTGTGCGTGGGGTTGTCATGATTTTTAGTTTTTTGGTGATTTGATAAAGCAAATATACACCCTATAAAATTACCAACCAAATTTATTTTTGTAAAATATATTTTTTTATTCGGATTATTCTTTGTAGGTTTGCAATTATGAAAGAAAATAAATCATACACACAGAAGCACAAAGAAGCTGACGCCTTACTGGTAAAGGTTTACGGGGAATTATTAGATCAAAAAATCATTTCCAGCACCTGTATTGACATTGCCGAAAAACTGGGTAAAACTAACATGACTATCTTAAATTATTTCAGAGGTCGAGGTTCAGACGGGTATTTGAAGGATGCTATTTTAAACCAATTTAAAAACAAAATATGAACAAAGGATTATTCTTCCATTTAATTAGCACGGTTATAATTATTGCGGCATGGAAGTTTGTAATTTGGGATGAAGATGTAACCAAATATTTAAGAATTAGGCTTGTTGGGAGTTTATTTGCCATGAACATACTAATTTTTATTATTGCTTCAATAGAAGATTTTTACGATGAAAAAATAAAACTTTGGTAATGTCAATTTTTTTTCCTATATTGCGGACGAGTTCAACACGAAAAGCAGTCGAGTTGAATTTATTTGGTTAATTCAAAGTCGGGTTAATGTGCTGCTTTCACATTTTCCCGACTTATTTTTTTTATGAAAAGAGATAGCGTAATTTTTTATCGGAGCTTTTTTGAGTCGATTCAGACACTTGACTTAGAGATACAGGCAGAGGTGTATAATGCTATATTCAACTACAGTTTGAACCATCTTGAACCAGATTTAACAGGTGTTTCGTTGGGTTTATTTATACTCATAAAACCACAGTTAGACGCTAATCATCAACGTTTTATAAACGGGAACAAGCAAAAAAATAAGCGAAACCGAAGCGAAACCGAAGCGAAACCGAATCAAAAGAAAAGCAAGAGGCAAGCTAATGCTAATGTAAATGCTAATGTAAATGTAAATGTAAATGATAATGAGAATATAGGACTAACGTCCTCCGTTCCCGAAATTCATCCATCAAACTATAAACCGGTTTTAGAAAAAAAGAATTTCGCCCCGCCGGAAATTGATGATGTTGTGCAGGTCATGTCCGAAAAACTGGATGATTTTACTGCAATGGCTCAAGCAATACTTTTTATGAACTATTACGAAAGCAACGGATGGAAGGTAGGTAAAAACAAAATGCAAAACTGGAAAGCCGCCGCCGCCGGCTGGATTACACGAATGAAACAATATGACAATGGAAAACAAAAACTTGGCACTTCAGCCGCAAGAATGGAAGCCCTCCGAAACTGGTAAGTTTGAGAAGGCTTTGCAAGGCTGCAAGATAAGACAAGAATCACACGAAAGGGTAAAGGAGTGCTTACGGATGTGTATGCTGAAAGTAGGCTTACGGGCCGCAAATATGCCTACTGATGAAGAAAAGGTTGTATTGATAAACCACCTAACTACAAATTATTCCAACCATACCCTGAATGAAATTTTTTTAGCATTTGATATGGCAGTACTGGGTAGGTTGGAAGTTGATCCACAGCACTACGAAAACTTTTCGTGCTTGTATTTTTCCCAAATTATGAACGCTTACCAGTCATGGGCAAAAGAAAGGTATAAGGAACTTCCGAAAGAAAAGCCAAAAGAATTACCTTCATCAACTGAACCAGCAACGGATGAGGATTGGATTGAGATCGGACGTTCCACATGGAACATGACAAAAAATGTTTTACTGATTCCGGCAAGAATTTACAAATTATTAAAATTAAATCCTACTTTAGAGGAACAGGAGCAGATAAAGAAAGAGGCTGATTTAAGAATAAACAATATGCTTTATGTTGATAAGGATTATTTTTTTGACGATGAAGAAAAGGAGAAATTTTATAATAGGCTGCTCCGTCAGATAGCAGTAAAGAACTATTTTGAAAGCAAATGAGAGCAAAGAGGATTGATGCAAATCAGAATGAAATTGTAAACCAGTTACGAAAGATTAAGGCATCTGTTTTTATCACTTCAATGGTCGGAAAAGGATTCCCGGATATTGTTGTGGGCTTAAGAGGGATAAACTTTTTAATTGAATTGAAGGATAGCAGCAAACCAAACAGCGCAAAAAAGCTAACGACTGATGAGCAGGCATTTTTTGACACATGGAAGGGAACGGTTTATAAATGCGAAACTTTTGATGAGATATTGCAAATTATTTCTAAACAATATAAAATCTCAAAAATGAACTACAAAAAATTCCTAAGCGTCATCAATTCTAAGTACGAAAAAGGAACTACAGATGACAAAATTGAATGTATTATTGATTTAATTAAAACCGTAGTAACAGGAAATGAAATTCAAAAAGATGTACATTGTATTAATAAGTTGAGAGAGGGCATACATAATTTATCCCCATTTAAAAATGAGCCGGTAGATTTTGTAAAGTGGGTAATGGCTGAGGATGTTGTTGCGAATGATTACAACCCAAATAAAGTAGCCCCTCCTGAAATGGAGCTTCTTGAAGTTTCAATAATGAACGATGGTTATACTCAGCCTGTTGTCACTTTTCCTAATAATGGGAAAATAGAAGTTGTTGACGGGTTTCACAGGACAAGGGTTAGTAAAGAATCTAAAGTAGTAAGAGAAAGAGTAAAAGGTTATACTCCCACCGTAATAATAAGAAAGGAGCAAAGCGATAAAAACGATCGTATAGCATCAACCATACGGCACAATAGGGCAAGAGGTAAACATCAAGTTGACGCAATGAGCGAGATAGTTTTAGAGTTAAAAAACAGGAATTGGAAAAATGAAAGAATAGCACGGGAGTTAGGAATGGATGAAGAAGAAATATTAAGGCTATGCCAAATTACTGGGCTGCAAGATATTTTTAAAGATGATGATTTTAGTAGATCTTGGGAAGCCTCAGATTCTATTCACAATTACGAGCCATTAACGGACGACATTTCTGAAGAGGAAGCCGAACATTATAGAACAGTAAACACAAATGATCCTACTCGCATATTCCACACTTTTGACAAATGGGAGTGTCATAAGGCTGGATTTTATGCAAGTAGTAAAGACGGCATGACTGCCGACGAATGCGAGAAATCTTACGCTGAATTCTTATCGGATAACGAAAGGTTTAAAGAGGCTCTCGACGGGGTTATTCGTGATTGGGTTAATTCATGCGAACACTATCTTACAAACAAAGCTATGAACAGAATTGCTTGGCTTGGTCAGGCGGCAATGTGTTACGCAACCGGTATTCCCTCAAAATTTTGCTCAGGATTTAATTTGCTTACAGGAGATCAGCAAGACAAAGCCAACGCTACAGCGTTACAAGCATTGAATTACTGGATGAAAAAATACAACATGGAAGAAGTTTCTATGGAAGATGCATTATCTATTGGAAGACAAGTAAATATTTATTAATTATGGCAACAAAAATATACAATAGCAAATCAGTACTTCAAGCAAGTCAGGAAAGAATAAGTAAGACTTTTGATAATTTTGAAAGGATGTACATATCGTTTTCTGGAGGAAAAGATAGCAGCGTAATGACTCACCTTATTCTTGCTGAAGCTAAAAAAAGAAACGCAAAAGTAGGGTTGTTAATTATCGATCTTGAGGCGCAGTACAATGACACAATAAAGCATCTTGAAGAAATGGTCGAAACCTATAAAGAAAACATAGATCTTCATTGGTTTTGTGGTGAATTACTATTGCGAAATGCAGTAAGCAATTATCAGCCACGCTGGATTTGTTGGGATGAAGACAAAAAAGATATTTGGGTTAGGCAAAAACCAAAATACGCAAGTGATTTATTGCAATACGATTTCTATCATCCAAAAATGGAGTTTGAAGAACTTATGGTTATTTTTGGGGAATGGTATTCTAAAGGCAAATCTACTGCAGCGTTTATAGGCATCCGTGCAGACGAATCATTGCACCGTTATAGGGCTATTGTTTCAAGAAAGGATGGATTAATGTTTAATGACTGGAAATGGACAACAAAAGTTTCAAGTAATCTTTTTAATATTTATCCAATTTACGACTGGAGAACGGAGGATATTTGGGTTTTTCACGGAAAAAATAGAAATTTAATACACAATAGAGTTTACGATAAAATGCTAATGGCTGGCGTTAAGATTTCCCAACAAAGGCTTTGCCAGCCATACGGTGATGATCAAAGAAGGGGTTTATGGCTTTACCATATTCTTGAACCTGAAACATGGTATAAGCTAATAGCAAGAGTTAATGGCGTAAACAGTGGCTCTTTGTATGTTCAGGAAAACGGAAATATATCGGGTTACAATAAAATAACAAAGCCAGATGGTCACACATGGGAATCGTTTTGCAACCTACTTTTATCTACTATGCCGGGGAAAACGCAATCGCATTACAAAGAAAGGTTCAGGAAATTTATAAAAGGGTGGCAGGATAGAGGTTATCTCAATATTCCTGACGAAGCACCGGAAGACCTTGAATCAAAATGCTGGGTTCCTTCATGGAGAAGGATGTGTAAAGTTATGCTAAGGAATGATTATTGGTGTAAAGGATTAGGGCAGACACAGCCAAAATCAGACACTTATGTTCAATTTAAAGAAATAAAGAAAAAAAGACTTATTGAAAACAACATTGTATAATCATAAGATTGCAGGTTCTGATAAACCATTGATACCAAATATCATTTTTAAGAGCCTGATATTCTTAATAGAACATGATCAAGTAGAGGATTATCAATACATAATATCTAATTATTCAATGGTTGATTTTCAGCAAAGACTAATTAAACAATTAATTAATAATAAAAACCTAAAAAAATGACACCAAAAGAAAAAGCAGAAGAACTGTACATAAAGTTTCATTATCAAATTTGCACCGATAACGGATTAATGGAAAACGATAGCAATATATTTTCTGCAATCCAATGCGCCTTAATAGCAGTTGATGAAATACTTAATGGGTTTCGGAAAATACTACCATCAAGTCGTGATTATTGGGAAGAAGTTAAAAAAGAATTATCAAACCTATAAACCTTTAAAAATGAAAATTTGCCCATGCTGCGGATTTGTTGAAATACCGGCAAAGTCAAGAGCAGCGAAAAAAGTAAAAGCCGATGAGATACTCGCAACGGTATGTGATTACTTCAACCTGTCAACCTACCTTGTCAAGTCAAAACTAAGGCATAACCAATTTGTAACAGCTCGGATGTATGCTGCCAAGCTGATGCTTGAAAACGGAATGACTTTAAAAGACACTGGGGATAAGTTAGGCGGCAGAGATCACACAACCGTAATCCACTACAAAAAACTTTATTCCGACCTTGAATTTTCCGAACCCGAAACGAAAAAGCATTACATCACTCTTAAAAATATGATTTATGGGTAAGATGATAGTAGGCAGTAACGCTGTCCGTATCAAGATAAGGGAACTCCGGGCAATGGGCATGAGCATTAGACAGATTGAAAGGGAAACAGGATTTGATTACGCCACAGTCAGGGGCGAGTTTTTTAAAAAAAGAGTAGGTAAAGTTTACCGGGCCAGCCGTGAAAGCTATCCATTGAACTGCTTCAATCCAAGTTCTTTAAAATGCTGGATAACTGGTTTTGGGGATTGAAAAAAAAATTTGAAATAATTTGCACATTAAGATTAGTTTTGGTTTTCATTTTTGGGATTTAGCCCCGGCATTTCTATGTAGGGGTTTTTATTATGGAAGCAGAACAATTCATAAAAAAGGAACTCAGACTATGTGTAATCATTTCAAACCTGCAATGTAACCTAACGTATGGAGCCATCATTGCCTTACTCAAGAAATACGATTATTACAGAACTTTGGAAGAACAAATCGGTAAGGTCATGGATGAAGACGAAAGCACCGAAGGGGATGGAGGATGATTTCAAGCAGGAAGTTTTTTTAGTGTTTTGCAGTTTATCAAACGAAAGATTGTATGAACTGCACGAAAAAGGTAACTTAATTGGGTATGCAATTTCAACGATAAAGAACATCGGGAACGATTTACGGATATTCAATAAGCATTACTTTGAAAAAGATACTGATGAATATGTGCGGCATTTAGAACGGCAGGAAATTGACTTTGATTTTAGTCCAGCGAGTGCAGCGGAAAAGTATTTAGAAGAAAAGTCAAGGAGCAGCAAGGTTGACAAGCATGATTATTTGATTTTTAAAAAATACATTGAGTTGCGAAGTTGCAAAGATGTTGCTGATTTTTTCAGGATCCCGAAGTATCACGCCATAAACACGGTCAAGAAAATTAAAAAAGAATTGCAAGATGTTATCAAATCTGCTAATTAAGATACTGGCTGCTGTTTCGTTTGCTTATTATCTTGTAGAGGTGTATGGATTAGGTTGGAAGATAAAGCGAATGTTAAAGCGAGATGACAGGGTGAAGCCGTTTGATTGTCTTTATTGCATGAGTGCATGGATGGGTTTATTTTTTTATTTCCTGCCTCAAGTAGTTTCAGAAATAACATTGGCAATGTTCGGGGCTGCTTTATTAAGTAATTATTTAAAATGAGAATACTCGGACTATCAGATAGAGAAAGTGGGTGCGGTTATCATCGTGTTTGGAATCCATTGGGATACATTCCCGGAACGAGGTATATTACCAACGACATACAAGAGGGTGTACTGGAGCAGGGCTGGGATATAATTCTATTCAATAGAATTGCAGGGATAGATCACGACCTTGAAAACGTAAGGAATATCACAGGTGCAAAGATAGTTGTTGACTTAGATGATGATTGGGTGCTTCCTCCTGCTCATTTGAATTACGAACTTTATGTTGAACTTCGGCAAAGAATAGAAAACAATATCCGGAATGCTGATTTAGTAACCGTAACCCATGACAGGTTAGCGGATAGATGTTATCAGTTCAACAGGAATGTAGAGGTAATACCTAACGCTATTCAGTTTGGCCAAGACCAGTACACGGAAGAGAGAATCGAATCGGATAGCTTTAGATTATTTTGGGCAGGAGGCATAAGTCATGTAAACGACATGGAAATACTTAGGTACCCGATGAAACGAATATCAAGCCTGAAAGGGATAAGCACTGTAATTGGAGGATATGCTTACTCGAATGAAGTAACCAAGCAATGTTGGGATAGGATGGTAAGTTCTTTTACTTGTTCGCTTAAGATACCCGGATTAGTCCTACCTTCGCTACCGGTAACGGAATACATGAATCACTTTAATCATGCCGATTGCTTACTACTACCGTTGGAAGATAGTAAGTGGCACACGATGAAGTCAAATCTAAAGTTATTGGAAGCGGCAGCAAAAAAGATACCTGTAATCTGTTCCAAGGTTAATCCGTATTTAGATTTTAATCCGCCAGTTTTTTACGTAGAACGTCAGGGCGATTGGTACAAGTATGTAAATCTAATACTGAATGATAGAAATGCAGCGACAGAAATGGGCAATAGATTATACGAATGGGCGCAACAGTTTTCAATGAAAAAAGTAAATGAGTACAGACTTAAATGTTTTCAATCACTTATAAATCAAAAAAAATGAATTACTTATTAAAATCAATCGTTGAGCAATACAACGAACAAGCAGAAAAAGTTAAAGAACTTGAATTAAAATTAAGCAAGTACGAAAAAAAAGAAGCTAAAGAAGTCCGATATTCAATTACAGGCATGGCTTACGTGGATAGTTATCCTGTAAGCTATTTAGCAGAAATGTTAGAAAATGAAATTGAAACAATGAAAAAAAAATACACTGCTTTAGCGGAAAAGTCAATCAATATTATTGATAAATTGTATAATAATAATTCTGATGATTGCTGATGATACCAACCGATATTGAAGTAATAAAAAGGTATTACCCGGAATGGCAGTTATTCAAGAAGTGCGGGGAGTTGATAAAGATACCGCCCCATGCGGCTGATGAGCTTTTGAAAGTGTATCGAGAACAAGTGGACAAGTATTATCACTACAACAAACGGTGTCCTGAATGCTTTAAAGATTTTTTTACATTAATTTATACATGGTACGATTCACACACGGAGGGGCAACAGGCGATTTAATCTTTTCCCTGCCTACCATCAAAGCAATGGGCGGTGGTGAGTTGTACATCACCAAGTACGACGAGCAGCGGGCCAACTCAATAGCGGAACTTATCCGTCTGCAGCCGTACATTATCAAAGTGGAAGTAGTTGACACGCCACCGGAAGACTGCATAAATCTAAACAAATTTCGAGACCATGCCGGGCATCATCACAATTTGGTGGAGGCACATTTCAAAGGTCAGGGCATACCGGTTGAAAGATGGCAGGACGGATGGTTAAAATCAATGAAAGTAGATTTACCTAAAGGCACAAACAATCTGAAAGGCGCAAACCATAGCATTGGCATAGTTCCCTATTGCATAATCAACCGCACAACGAATTACGCTGATCCAAATTTCAACTGGGCAAAAGAAGTAGATTATCTTTTTACGCTGGCAGAAGATGTAATCTTCATCGGTTACGAAAGCGAATACAATACTTTTCAGGAACTATTTAACACAAAGGCACGGTTCATGCCCTGTTCATTTCTTGAAGCTGCTTACCTGATACACAATGCAAAAATGTTTACTGGATGTTATTCGGCCATGTCAACGATAGCAATGGGATTAGGAATAAACTACAGGTTAGAGCAAGCACCCGGGCATACCTGTTCATCATTAAACGAGCCAAGAGAAACCATAATCAATGTATAGCCAAGCCGGACAAGACGAATGGGTATTATCCCACATCAAGCAAGGTTACTATCTTGAAATAGGAGCAAGCCACCCAATAAACATTTCCAATACCTACCTGCTCGAGCAAAACGGATGGGATGGTATAAGCATTGACATAGACAACCAATGCGAAGAAATTTGGCATCAAACCCGAAAGAACCGTTTAATCATCGGCAATGCTTTAACTACTTCATTTGATTGGCTACCTAAAAGAGTGGAATATTTATCACTCGACATAGACCCGGCAAGGAACACATTTGAGATGCTTACCAAGTTGCCGCATAAAACAACACGCTTTTCCTTGATAACTTACGAGCATGATTATTACCTTTGCAACGAATCGGCTGGGCATGATTACCGGCAACGATCAAGGCAAATGCTAAATAATTTGGGCTACCGGCTTTTAGTTCCCGATGTATGTTATGAGGGTAAACCTTATGAGGATTGGTGGATTGATAAAACAATACGTTTTTAACATGGGAAATCATAAATACATACCGACACCTGAACGAATGTTGGAACTTTGGCATGATTACACAAAATGGGCTAAAGAGAACCCTGTTAGGGTACAAGACTTTGTTGGCAAAGATGGCGAAGAAGTTTACCGGTTAAGAGAAAGACCGCTTACACAAGTTGGTTTTGAGGCGTTTGTTTATAAAAATCATGGCTTTGGGATTGAGCAATACTTTAAGAATCAGGATGGACTGTACACCGAATTTATTCCCATCTGTTCACGCATTGTGAAAGAAAGGACAGCCGACCAGATTGATGGAGGCATGACAGGCATTTACAACACATCAATAACCCAACGGCTTAACGGGCTTACTGAAAACAGTAATGTAAAGACAGATGGAACACTAAACGTAAACTATGGACGTATACCTCAACAACCTGCATCCGAATCAGGTCAGGATGATACAGGAACGGAAACGGTTTAACGTAGCAAATTGCGGCAGGCGTTTCGGCAAATCGGCAATGGCGGTAAACATTCTTTCCGAAACGGCAATAAAGGGCTTCCCTTCCGGTTACTTCGCACCAACATACAAACTACTTGAAGGCACTTACAACGAGTGCCTATTGGCTTTAAATGAGGCTGTAGTAAGAAAACACGATAACCAATTCATTGAACTAATCACAGGCGGTAAGATAGAGTTCTGGTCATTGGATAACCCACAGGCAGGACGTTCAAGGAAATATAAGGAGGTTGTAGTGGATGAAGCAGCGTTTGTTAAAGAGTTATGGGAGGCATGGACACAAGCCATCAGGCCTACCCTTACTGATTTGAAAGGTGGGGCGTGGTTTCTGTCAACTCCGAAAGGCAAGAACGATTTCTACAAGTTGCATCAGCGGGGCTTAACTGGTGAAGCCAACTGGCAGTCATGGACGATGAGTACTTATGATAATCCATTTATTGATCCGAAAGAAATAGACGATGCTAAGCGGGATTTGCCGGAAGTGGCGTTTAATCAGGAGTACTTAGCACAGTTTGCAGATAATACAGCTAATCCGTTTGGGCTGAACTTCATTGAGCAATGTACTTATCCGCTGTCTAACTTACCACCTGTTTGCTTTGGTATTGATTTAGCGAAGTCATACGACTGGACTGTAATCATCGGGCTGGACGTAAACGGTTCTGTATGTTGGTTCGATCGGTTTCAAAAGGATTGGAAGCAAACCATCACGCACATAAACAATTTACCTGTAGTTCCAATTTCAATAGATACCACAGGCGTTGGTGACCCTGTAGCTGAGATGGTTGATAGAAGATACTACTTGGATATGTTTAAGTTTTCAAACACGTCGAAGCAGCAGTTGATGGAGATGTTAGCAATAGCCATCCAACAAAGAAAGATAAATTTTCCTGCTGGCATTATTGCCGATGAACTTTCTAACTTCGAATACGAATACACAAAGAACGGTGTGAAGTATTCAGCACCAACAGGACTTCACGATGATGCTGTGTGTGCATTGGCATTGGCTTGGCGCATCTTTAAGTCAGGGGCTGCAAACGGTCATTACACAATTATCTAAAAAAAGTATATTAAAGTATGAACATTGAGCAATTTCAGCAACTGAACATCATTAATGAGTTCGATTTGAACGAAATGGACAAGGCAACCCAGATGGTTATGGTTTTAACCGGGAAGACTGAAGACGAGGTAGACAAGATGAGCATTAAGAAGTTCAGCAGGTTATGTGAAAGAATAAACAAGTCCTTTGATTTTCAAGGCAAAAAGATACCCAAGTACTTTGTGTTGGGCTTCAGGCTTTACAAGATTGAACTGAACATTAAGAAAATGAAAGCGGGCAAGTACGTGGAGGGGATTGAGTTTGGCAAGAACCACATTATGAACCTGCACAAGATGATGGCATCTGCTGTAATTCCTTGTAATTGGTTAGGCAGGGAAAAGCCAATAGATGGAACAGAACATGAGGATTTGGCTGAAAAGATGCTGAAATGCAACTTTAAAGTTGCATTTTCTTGTTGTGTTTTTTTTTGCAGATTATTCACAGCCTCAATGAAAAGTTCCCATCACTATTTGAAAATGACCCTGATGGGCAAGGGGATGAGCAAAGAACAAGCAGAGGATCAGATGAAAGGTTTGCAGCAAGTTTTGGATGGAATAGCTGCAGCGAACAGGTGGCAGAATACGAAAGAATTAAATTAGACGATGTTTGGGCTTTGCCGGTTATTCAGTTTTTAAACGATTTGGTTTACTTAAAAGAAAAAAAGAAATACCTCAATGCCAAAAAATGATTTAAGTTTTCTGGACACGAAAGGGGAGGAAAAGAATTTATACGGCCCTGTTAAATTGGATGCTACTCGAAAAAAGATGGCAGACTATGGGGCAAGGTTTGCTTTGGCATTGCGGAAGAACTTAGAAAAAAGCAAGAACGTAAGCGAGGGAAATTTAGCGGACAGCGTTGATCCTGTAGTAAGTGTTGAGGATGGAAGAATTGTTTTGAGAATGTTTATGCTTGACTATTACGACTTCGTAAACAAAGGAGTAAGAGGAGTAAAGAGCAGTAAGAATGCGCCCGGTTCGCCTTATAATTTTAAGAACTTTTGCGTACCGGACACAATGAAGATTTCATTGGCGAAGTACATCAAGAACAACAAAGGCAGGGTAAGGAATAGAAAGAAAGATGTTGCATTTGGCATCGGTAACGAAGCGAAGGGCAAGAGATTGACAGAGGAACAGACGCAAGTAAACACGCTGGGCTACATGATAAAGCGGCAAGGTATAAAATCAACGATGTACTTCGACAAAGCATTTAAGGAAACTTTTAAAGGCTTCGAGCAGGAGATACTTGATTCATTCGGAACGGACGTTACGATAACATTGAGCGGTATTAAATTAGGTAAAAAAAGATGATAACGATAATCAACACGCCATCGGATAAACCATCAATACAGGATGATTTATGGCACGTAGTTTCAAGCAATAATGTAAGCGGATTGGGTTTTAAATACGTGTTTGATATTTTCATAGGTGGCGTTCAGAAAGTAAGAGTAAAGCAATTCCCGGATCCGACAACAAACAGAGGATACTTAAATGCTTCCGCTATTGTAAAGAACTCGATTACTTACGACTGGGTAACATTCGATAATTCCGTTTCATGTGCAAAGCCTAACATCAGCGGTGAGGTTGGTTTAGATTATGATGTAAGATACGGTGAAGAGATTAGCGGTATTACTTCTCTAAATTTAATCAGCGGAACAACAAGGGCATTTAACTGGCGACCACCGATTTTCAAAAGACGCATCAAGGGAATATCGGATTACAATAACACATGGGTAACTTCCCGACCTTTGAGAACGAGCATAGACTATCCTGAAATTTCAGGCTCAACTTATATTGGTGAAAAGTTAATGGTAGGCTTTAACAGGGTTTCTTCTCTTAGCCTTGTTGTCAATGTTTACAATTACAACGGCACGGTAACTACAACCAACTTAGGTTCTATTTCAGCAAGTGCATCAGAGTATCATCAACTGAATATAAGTCCATCGGCCATCAACAACTATGCAGGCAGCGCACTTATTGGAACTAATTGTAAGTATTATGAAGTTTACTTAAACGGTGCAGACAATATATTCAGGGTGGATATTATTTGCGACAGGGGATACAAGGCTATTCCGCTGCATTTTATGAACGCATGGGGGTTATTTGATACGGCACGATTCGGTTTGGTACGAAGATTGAACATGGAAGTAGAACGAAAAGGATTTACAAAACGAGATTATAAGTTTGGGCTGTCAAGTGTAGATTATTATACAGGCAACAAAGCGGTGGAGAGTAAGATAAACCACGCACAACGTGGCAGCTTTACTTACAATCTTACAATGGATGCGCCAACGGATGCGGATTACGAATGGCTGTATGAGCTTCTATTATCCCCACAAGTGTATGCAGAAATAGACGGGTACTTTTACTCGGTAACTATAAAGACAAGCAACTATGAGTTCAGCACGATAATAAACAACAGACTTCGTGTATTTGAAATTGAAATAGAATTAAACCAAACAAGGTATGCCCATGCAAGGTAGATTTATAATGGAAGGTTATGAGTTGGACTTGTCTGAAGGGCTGTCTAACCAGATCACTTATGCCGTTGATGATATTGTAAACCTTGATAGCAAGTCTACTGCATTCAGCAAAACTATTATCATTCCCGGAACAACGAACAACAATAACATCTTTGGGAATATATTCGAAATAAACAATTCTAACTTCACGGTAGATGCACAACCGAATGTGCTGTATAACTTCAATTCTGCACTTTCAGCTGTGTGTTTTTACGAAGTAAATGGTTTGCAGATTATTAAGGGAGTTATCCGTTTGCTTGAGATTATTATAGATGGGAAGTTTATTGAGTATGAAGTTTCGATTATTGGCGAGTTGGGAGGCTTCATTAATAAACTTGGTAACAAAAGATTACAGGATATTGATTTCTCAAATTATAATCATGTTTATTCTGTTTCAAATATAGCGGATAGTTGGCTTGGTGAATTTCAATACATACCACAAGAAACGTTGTTTATTGTTTCAGCTGGTTTTAATTACATTATTTTCTTTGGCGTTAATTTCAGGCAATTAAAAACGGGACAAACTTTCACTGTTTCAAGTACAGCATCAAACAACGGAGCGTTTACAATTCTAAGCGTTGAATTTCTTACTACAGGTGCAACAAGATTTAAAGTGGTTGAGGCGGTTACATTAGAGCAGACGATTCCAATAATAAGCTATACCCTTAATCAGGGCGAAGGATATTTTTATCCGCTTACCGATTACGGAAATGTAAGTATTGATAAAATTAATTTTCAGTATTCAGCCTATAGACCTGCTCTTTATCTAAGGGATTACGTTAATAGGATAATCACAGATGCGGGGTACACATGGGAATCATCTTTTTTCGATACTGCATTTTTCAAAAGATTGGCTATTGGGAACAATCAAAAAGGACTATTTAAGAACAACGTTACAGATTATGTAAATGGAGCAACCACAACACAACAAAATATAAACTCATTAGGGCCTGTTAATGTTTTATTCGGAAGCCCTACATTAAATGATTTTACTTATTCAGCAGGCGTATTCACATACACAGGAACGCCAACGATTACAACAAAAACAAAAGTAAAGCTAAGGGGTACAGTTACAAGCACAGCACCGGGAGCAGCTACTGTTTATATTGATGATGTTAGTAGAACACTTGTTACTGGCACATTTGATATTGAACTTGAAATAACAAAGACATTAAACACAGGCGATACATTATCTGTTAAATTTGCTTCATTTGCTTTTACATTCCTTTGTATTGTAAGTGTTGACAGCGCAGAGATAGTAACACAAAAAGACCCTCCGGGATTTGTTGATTTGCCATTAGGCGAAACGGTAGAGATAAACCCATCATTACCACAGGGTATATTTCAAAAGGATTTATTTACTTCCGTTTTAAAGTTGTTCAATCTAATTGTAAGCGAGGATAAATTCATAGAAAAGCATTTGATGATAGAGCCTTACCCGGACTTCTATCAAACATCTAATTTCTTAGATTGGAGCGATAAATTAAACAGGGGCGAGCCGTACAGGATAAAGCCGATGAGTGAACTAAATGCAAGGTTCTATAATCTTAAATTTAAACAGGATAACGACTTCTATAATGAGAATTACAGAAAGAAATACAACGAAGGTTACGGCGATAGGATTTATGATACTGCTTATGAATTTGCAAAGGAAACGGAAACGGTAGAGGTTATATTCTCATCAAGTGTATTGTTCGGTGCTGATGGTACGGATAAGGTTTATCCTGCCGTTTATAAAAAGTCAGGCAATGATTCATTTGAAGAAGCAATGGATCACAACATTAGATTATTGCAGGTTAAAAGAATTACAGATGTTACCAGTTACAATATCTTGGATGGAACTACTGCTATTGCAAATTATGATTATTACGGATACGGTGGTCATTTAGACGACCCCGATGCACCGGCAAGCGATATAAACTTTGGCGCACCGAAACAATTATACTTTACGTTAGTAAGCGGTAACCTAACCAACAATCTATTCAATACATATTACTCACCGTACTTAGCCGAGATAACAGACAAGGACAGCAAGTTGTTGACTGGTTCATTTAAGTTGACTGTTCAAGACATTTACGATTTAGATTTCAAAAGGCTGATTTACATTGATGGGGCCTTGTTTAGATTAATGAAGGTTATTGACTTCAATACTAATGGCGATGAACTAACTAAATGCGAATTATTAAAAGTTATAAACTTAGATTACTGATGAGGTACGTTATTACTTTACTTATGTGTATTGGGTTTGCTTATGCACAGCCGGGCAGCAGGATAGTTTACTCGAGCAAGTTTATAAAAGCACCGGGCTTTATTGCTGATAGTAATTTTAAGCCACCTTCAGATACTACTAATTACAAGACAGGTATTGCCACGATTGGCAGTTCTATCTATGTTGGCAACGGTGTTAAATGGTCTACTCCTTCAGGAGGCGGTTCGACATGGGGAAGCATTACAGGCGATTTAGACACGCAAACGGATTTATACACGGCCTTGAATTTAAAGCTGCCAATTGCAGACACGGCAGCAATGATGAAAAGAGATACATCTTCAGCTTATCTTATTTTAGATGCAACAACATCAAGCACTACAGCGGTTGCTACAAATCTTAAATTCCAAATAGCTGCTAATCAAAGATATTTCGTAATGGTAGATGGTACGGCTTCAAAAGCAACATCTACAAGTGGAATGAAATTAGCGATTGGAGCACCATCGGGCTGCACAATAAAAGGTTATGCTCAACAAGGTACTGCAACATTGAGTACGGCAATGACGAACAGTTTGATAACTGCTATTAATACACTGGGCTCAACATTTGCAACAGGTATAGGCGTAGAAGTTCCTTTCAGAATGGTGTTCACAGTAACAAACGGAGTAAATGCAGGAACAATAGAATTGCAATTTGCAACAGTAACGAGTAACACGGCAACCATATTCGCAGGAACAAACATGAGATGGCAACGAACTAAAGGATTATAACATGGCAAAGACAACAGTAGCATTAGAATTTGAAGTAAACAGTAAGGCAGCGGAATCTTCCGTCGGTTCGTTTAAGAAACAACTAAGGGATGCCAATCAGGAACTATTAACGCTGAATGAAAAGTTTGGTGCAACATCAAAGGAGGCGATAGCAGCAGCGAAGAAAGTAGCAAATTTAAAAGATGCTATTGGCGATGCTAAGCAGTTGAGTGAAGCCTTTAACCCCGATGCGAAGTTCAATGCTCTTGCAGGTGCTGTAACTGGGGCAGTAAGTGGCTTTCAGGCTTTGCAGGGCGCACAGGCTTTGTTTGGAACGGAGAGCAAAGAACTTGAAGAAACGTTAGTAAAGTTAAATTCCGTGATGGCTTTAAGTCAAGGCCTTAACGGAATACTTGCTGCTAAAGATGCTTTTATTGCTTTGGGAGCGCAGATAAAAAACAGCACCGTATTTATCAGGGCAAATGAATTAGCGACTAAGGCGGCAGCTATTGTGATGAAGTTGTTTGGGCAAGGAGTAGAAACAACATCAACATCATTTAAAGTTCTAAAGGGAGCGATAGCGGCTACAGGAATTGGTTTACTTGTTGTACTTATCGGGGAGGCTGTGCAGGCGTTTCAAGAGTTTACAAGTGCTGCTGATAAGGCAGCGGAATCACAAAAGAAGTTTAACGACCTAACTTTAAAAAATGCGGAGGATGAGTTAAAAAGAATCAACACAAGATTAGACAGGGAAGAGAAGTTTGCAATAGCGAGGGCGAAACTTGCAGGAGCAAGTGAAGAAGAGATATTCCAAATTGAACAGGAATACAGGAGAAAGAAACTTGAGGCGCAAAATAATTTTATTAGGCAGGCTTATTCATTAGATGAAGACAGAGGCGATGAGGCTGTAGCGCAAGCAAAGAAGATAAATGAAGAAGGTCAGTTAGCTGAATTAGATAATCAGTTAAAGCTAAAGAAGATTAGACAGGATGCTGCAAAACAGGAAGAAGAAGAACGTAAGGCAAGGCAAAAGAAAAAAGATGAAGAGCAAAAAAAGAAAGATGAAGAAGATCAAAAGAGATACGAGGCTACTTTAGCCACAAGATTAGAATTAACAAAACAATCAAACGAAGCAGATGATTTAGCTTTAGAAAATGCACAAAAGCAATTCGATGCAATAGCAGAGCAAGAAGAAGAAGCTGCAAGAAAATCAGCAGAAAATAAAATATACTGGGAGCAGTTCTATGCTAACTTAAAATTAAAATCCGATGCGGAATTATTAAAGGCTGAACAAGATGCAGCAGCGCAAAGAATTGCCAACCTTCAATCTATTGCAGATTCAACAAATAAACTTGCAGACGTTGTTGGAAAACAAACGGCAGCAGGGAAAGCATTAGCCATTGCATCAGCGACTATCAATACTTTCTTAGCAGGTACAGAGGCCTTGAAAGCTATTAAGACAGCGACTAATCCAGTTCAAGCATTAGCAGGGATAGCAACAATGGCGGCAGTTATTGCAAGCGGATTGAGAACAGTTAAAAGTATTGTTGCCGTAAGAGTACCGGGCAGCGGTGGCGGTGGTTCAATCGCTGCTCCTTCGCTTGGCAATTTCTCCCCACAAGCCACAACAACAAACCTAAACCAACAATCCATTAACGCCATCGGGAACGTGGCTGCAAGGGCTTATGTATTGGAAACAGACGTAAGCGGTAATCAGGAAAGAATCAGGCGTTTAAACAGGGCCGCACGTATAAATTAAGTTACATTTTGGATTTTAAAGTATAATTAGTTTATGGATTTTCCTGTCTATAAACTAAAGATTAACCCCAACATTGAGGGGGCGAGCGAGGTTACAGCCGTTGCGCTCGTTGACTTACCGGCAATACAAGAGGACTTTCAGTTCTTCAATCTACACAAACAGAAATACAAAATTGAAAACGAGGAGCAGAGGATAATCTCCGGGCCGCTGATGATAGCGGACAAGCCTATCTACAGAGAAAATGATGAGTTTGGAAGCCATTACATTGTATTCGATGCGGACACGATAAAGACAATAGCTATCAAGTATGCAAAGAAAAAATACCAATCGAATGTAAATGAGATGCACGAAACTCCACTTGCAGGGATAGTTTTATTTGAAAGTTTTATTAGCGATACAAAGCGAGGCATAAAGCCGATGGTAGGTTATGAGGATGCGCCTGATGGCAGTTGGTTCGGTTCAATGTACATTGAGAATGAGCAGGTTTGGCAAGATGTTAAGGAAGGAAAGTTTAAAGGTTTCAGCGTGGAAGGTTTGTTCATTTACGATGTTCCGAAAAAAACTGATGAGGAAATTCTGAACAGTTTGAAAAAGTTATTGAGCTAAAAAGTTACAATTAAATTATAAATGTATAATTGATAAGTATGGAAAGAAATGCAAGCGAAATATTAAAGCAGGTTAAAGAGTTCTTTAACACACTTGTAAACCCTGTTGCTGCCGCTCCAGTAACCGCTCCAGTTGCTCCTGTAGTTCCTGCTGCTGCACCAGTAGCACCAGTTACAATGAGTACCGATTACACGTTAAACGATGGCGTTACGATGGTAAGCATTGACAAACTCGAAGCAGGTGGAGTAGTGAAGATTAAGGACGTTAGCGGTGCGGAAGTTGCAGCACCGGCAGGAGAGCATACTTTACAGGACGGAACAGTATTAGTAGTTGCAGAGGGTGGAATAATTTCAGAAGTGAAGCCGGTAGCACCGGTAGCACCTGCACCAATGAGCATCCAACAGATGGAAGAGTTTTCTAAGATGCAGTTTGCTGCAACTATTGAAGACAGAATAGCGGCTTTGGAAACAATGAACAAAGCCTTGATGCAGAATTGCATGGGCTATGAACTTGCCAAAGCGGCGCAAGCGGATGCAGTAGAAGCATATCGCACAAGCATCGAAGGTGTTCAGGTTGAAATGAAAGCACACAAAGAAACATCGAACAAAGTATTAAGTGGTGTTATCGAAGTGGTTGAAGCATTATCAGCACAACCAACAGCAGTACCGGATCCGACTGTAGAAAAAAAGAATCATTTTAAAGCGGATGTTAAACAACCATCCGAAACAATAAAAAACATTTCTAAAATCTTGTTTTCCTAAAATAAACTAACTATGGCATTTACATTATCAGGCATTGGATCGTACACACGGCAATCGGTAGAACCGTTATTGACAGCGGCTATCTTCGGTGCAAAGACACAGGAACTTATCGCTAAGAGCGGTATCGTTTTAACAAAGGTAAAGAGTGCGGAAGCAATTCCTCTTATGGATACCGATGCGCCTTTTCAAACAGATGCTTGTGGATGGAATCCATCAGGCACAACTACCTATTCGCAGCGTACCGTTACCGTTGGTAAAATCAAAGTGGAAGAAGCCCTTTGTTACAAGACATTGGAAACTTCCTTCATTCAGGAAGCAATGAGGGCAGGTTCTACCTATGAATCATTTGAGCCAGCAGCATGGGAAGCAGCATGGACTAATCGTAAGAACGAGCGTATTGCAAACCAACTGGAAACAGCATTATGGCAGGGTGATACAGCATCAGGAAATATGAACCTTAACAAGTTCGACGGACTTATTAAATTGATTGATGCAGGTTCACCGGTTGATGCAAACGTAAATGCTTTTACAGGAATTGGCGTAATTAGCGGGCTTACATCAGCTAACATCATTACTGCCGTTCGTGCCGTGAAGAACGCTATCCCAGCGGCTTTGAAAGGATTAACTGATACTGTTATCTTCATGGAGTATGCTGCATACGACATGTATGTAGATGCAGGTGTAACAGCTAATCTTTTCTCTTACAACTTCAACGACAAATCTAACTACGGTGGGCTTACCGTACCGGGAACAGGCATCCGTATAGAAGCTGTACACGGCTTGAACGGAACAGGAGATATGTATGCAATGAGATTATCTAACGCTGCAATTGCGGTTGATGCTGAAGGTGAAGAAGCTAATTACAAGCTTTGGTATTCAGAAGACAACAACGAAGGTCGTTTCCGTGCAGCCTTTAAATTTGGTGTGAACGTAGCGTTTACAACCGAAGTAGTGAAGTTTAAATCAACAATCTAATTATGCCTAATTGTTCAATAAGCTCAGGTTATGCAATTGACTGCCGTGATGCGGTAGGCGGTAACAAAGAAGTTTACATTATCGACTTCTACGATGTTACTGCCGTTGCCGAAGCAAGCGGATTAGTTACTGGAATAACTAAAGCATCGGGAAAAAGGTTTTACAAATTTGAGATACCCGAAGCCACAGCGGAAGGAAAAGACACGCCTGTAGGTAATACACAAAACGGATCACTCTTCTTCAACCATGAGTTCACAATGGCCCTCAACAAAAGAGATGCTGCAACAAGGAATATAATACTTGTGCTTGGTAAGGCGAGGGTTATCATTGTAGCAAAGGAGTTATCAGGCAGATGGACAATGTACGGCAAGGACAACGGCTTATGGCTTACTACCGGAGAAGGAACATCAGGGCTTGCAGGTGGCGATAGGAATGGTTACAATCTTACATTCACAGGCGAGCAAAGAGAACCAGTACTTGAGGTAACAAATGCGGTGGGATTAGTTTTACAGACACCCGGATAATATTTAAAACAAAAACCTAAAGAGGGGTGGGGATTTCCCTCACCCTTTTTTTATGCTACAAATAAATAAAGATATTACCAATACGTTACTATTCACCGCTACGGAAAGTTGTGTTCTTGTAAATCCGTATTTTCTGTTTAAATTTACAAACAGAACAACAAATGAAATAATTTATTATGTTGCTACTGATACAAGCCTCTACAATTATAGATTCAATAAAGCCACAATATCGGGTTCATTATTCTCTCAATACGGATATTACAATTACGAAATTTACGAGCAGTTAAGTTCAACGAATATAGACCCGACAGGTTTAAATTTAGTGGAGAGCGGTTTCATGGTTGTTGTTGGCGATTCATTCACGCCTGATGAATACGATGGTCAGGATAATACATTTGTAGTATGATAGATTACAATCTTATACAGGTATCATTTGCGAGGGCTGAACAGCCTGTGTTTACTGAACGTAAAGGCAGTGGCATTGTAAACTTTGGCGAAAAGAATACCTTCCCTACTTACTTAAACGACTTGTATAACGAGAGCCCAAAGCACGGGGCTATTGTGCAAAGCAAAACGACTTACATATTCGGGAATGGATTTGCAAAAATAAAAGACTATAAAAATCCAAACGATTCAGAAACGTGGAACGAATTATTAAGAAAATGTGTTTTGGATTATGAAAAGTTCGGCGGTTACTACTTACAAATAATTTGGAACAAGGGCGGAACGATAGCAAGCATCTATCATTTGAAGTATCATAAGGTTAGAACAAATTATGATAATTCTACATTCTGGGTGAAAGATGAGTGGGATATTTACAAGCAGATTTCTGCTAAAGATAAATTAAAGGAAAGGGATTATCCTGCATTCGATGTGAACGACAAAAAAGGCTCACAGGTTCTTTTTGTTAAGAGTATCGGAGATCAGTCAGATGTTTATCCATTGCCCTCTTATTATCAGGCTTTGAATTATATTGATGCTGATAGGTTAATGGGCAGGCACGTGCTGGGGATGGCTAAGGATGGATTTGTAGCCAGCAAGCTAATAAACTTCAATGAAGGCGAACCATCACTTGAGCAGAAAAGAGAAATTGAGAAAGCGTTAGAAAAGAAATTTACAGGCAGCGAGGGTAAGAAGTTCATGGTTGCATTTAACAAGAACCCGGCAAATGCAGTAACGGTAACGGATTTGGGAACTTCGCAGCTTACAAAAGAAGACTTTACTAATATCAATTTATTAATTCAACAGGAGATTTTTGCCAGCCATAAGATTACAAGTCCTTCACTTTTTGGAATTAAAACAGAGGGGCAATTAGGTGGAAGAAGTGAACTTAGAGATGCTTATGAGATATTTAAAAACACGTATGTAAACGAAAGGCAGCAGATACATGAAGAAGTGTTTAGCGGATTATTTTTATTGTCAGGTATCCCGGTAGAAGCAAAGATAATACCTACAGAACCGATAGGGATTGAATTAACTACTGAAATAATCACAGGGCTTGGGCTTCCAAAAAAATACTTCCTCGATAAATTAGGCGTGAACATAGAAGACTATCCTGCAACGGTAGATGATAGTGTTATTATAAATGCGATAAATTCTTTGAGTCCGTTAGTGGCTAATAAGGTTCTTGAAAGCATGGATGCAAACGAGATAAGAGGACTTGTTAAGTTGCCTGCAAAATTAGGAGGAACTACAGGTGCCGCTCCGCTTGATGCAAACGGAAATGTAGTTACTGAAATGGTGAACGATAATCTTAAGAATTTAACGGGCAGGCAGTTCCAGAATATAACAAGAATAGTGCGCCAGTACGGTTCAGGGAAGATAACAAGACAAATGGCGGTGGCTTCTTTGCGTTCAGGTTTTGGATTAAGCGAGCAGGATATTACAGACTTCTTAGGCGAGGAGTTACAATTCAGCGAAGATGTATTACATCACTTTGCTGAACATGGCGAAGACAGGAGTAATTTTATTTTGCTTCGCCAGTACGATTTGGATTCAGAAACAATACTACCGTCAGCTTTTGCGGAAGTGAATAAATTAGGATTAGACGTGTTGGGGGTTATTTCAAAAGATAAGAACGCAACACCAGAAGATATTGCAAAGACGGTAGGCAAAGATGTTGATGTTATTAATTCCGTTCTTTCTGATTTATTGACAAAGGAACTGATAACGGAATCAAACGGAGTTAGAAAACTTACAAAGCCGTTGAGTGAAATTGCGGACACTAAAATACAAGTTTTAATAAGGTATTCGTACGAATGGAAAAGTGAAGTTCCGGTAGGCCAAAGAGATACAGCGGCACATCCTTCAAGAGAATTTTGTAAGAAGTTGATGAAGCTGAATAGATTTTACAGCAGGAAAGACATTCAGGATATTTCATTAAGGCTTGGTTATTCTGTTTTCGATAGAGCAGGTGGATGGTGGACAATGCCTAACGGTGAACATTCAGTTTCCTGCAGACATGAGTGGAAGCCTAACGTAGTTCTAAAAAAATTATAATGAACGTATTATTCATAGATGAAAGCACAATAAAGTTAAGGACAGGTATCAGCGTAGCTATTGATGGCGGTAAGCAATTACGGCCAATGATTAAGGTTGCACAGGATATTTTTCTTATGCCTGCTCTTGGATCTACTTTGTACAAAAGATTACAGCAGGGAAAGAAAGACGGTAATCTAAATTCGAGCGAAGTAAATTTAATTGATAATTATATTACGGACTGCTTGATATGGGCTACAATAAGCTATCTGCCTGTGTCTATGGGTTATCAGTTTTACGCCAAAGGAGCATTACAAAAAACATCAGAAGAAAGCAATGCGCCATCTAAGCAGGAACTGGACTACATCGGAACATATTATCAGGACATCGCTGAAAGCTACAAGCAGACATTAATAAATTACTTAAGGCAAAACTATACTTTGTTTGCTGAATACAGCAGCCCCGGTACTGGATGGGATGTTGTTGAACCAATTACATTAGGTTATGAGTGCCCGATATTTTTGGAAGGTGATAAGGAATGTAAGAGCACATCACCTGCTCCGGTTGTTAGTGTACAAAGAATTGGCAAGAGTGTTTACACGGCTATTGGCAATGAAGTTGCGTTCAATCCAACTCCATCGCTTGAAGGTAGAGTTATCTTAATAGCGACACGTGCAGGGTGGGTAAGGGAAGTTGTTGATACTGTAAACACAGACACGATGAAATTACAAATTGTTGGTAATACTGTAACGCTTCCGGACATGGCATCACCGGGAGAGAGATTTGAATTTGTTTATACTTAATTATGAAGAAATATCAAAAGTTTGGAAACAAGAAAATCTTTATTGATTTAGTTTTAAAAAAAGCAAATGACCTACAAACAAGTAAAGCAGAATGTTCAGGCAATACTGGAAAGCCATCCGATGATAAGAAAGGTGTTGTTCAACACGCCAACGGAGTGGATTTATCAGGAGGGAAGTCCTGATTTTCCAATTGCTTTGTTTTCTATTGATGGTGGAGTTTTAGAACCGGGCTACAAAACATTCAATATTTCATTTTGGTTTCTCGACAGGTCGGGAATGGATGGGGAGTTTGAAGTAGATATTGTAAGCGATCAGGTGGAAATAGCTAATGACATTGTAGCTAAGTTAAAACAAAGCTGGATTAATAACTGGCTGATAGATGAGAATGTTAGCTTTGATGTTATCATGGAAAAATTTGAAGATTATTTGAGTGGCGTAAAATTTACAACAACTTTAAAAATTGCAAACAATTATGACACGTGCGCTATTCCTGCTATTTAGTTTAATTTCTTTTAAAGCCTTTTCGCAAACGCCTGTTGTTTATCAGGGCGTTGGGATTAGGATGAAACAGATGTGGGCTGATAGTGTGGCCCGGATTCCTTCTGATACTACTGTAAACAAAACGGGTATTGCTGTGAAGGGAACGACTTTGTATACTGGCAACGGTGTAAAGTGGACGGCAGTAACCGGTTCTGGTGGTTCGTTTACTGGAGTGGATTCTGTTGTTGTAAAGTCAAGTGGTTGTGTAGATACTTTCTATCAATGGAAGCAGGGAGTAAGAACTTTAATTACAACAGTAGACGAGCAGAACGGATTGAACTCAGGCGGGGCAGTTACGGTAGGCGCAAATGATACTACCTTCAACGTGGCTTCGGCGGTGTATAAGTTGGGTTGTGTTCGGTTTAGTTCTTCATCAGGCACGGTTGTACTAAACGGAAATAGCGACAGCACACGGGGCAGATATGACGTTATAGGTGTTAATAATTCAGGGGCTATATTTGCGATTCAGGGGACGAGAGGAACGAACCCTGCTGTGCCTTCTGTCAACCCTGCAACGCAAATAGGTTTAGCAAGTGTTTACTTCCCTCCGCTTAAGGATTCAGGGATAGTGAATATCTACAACACAACGAATGTAAACGGTGTGGATTCTAACGCTATTTATCAGGTTGACGTAACGGCTGATTCGCTTTGTTTTATTTTCATTTCACTTAGGGATAGAGATACAGTTTGCACAACACAATCAGGCGGTGGAGGTTCGCAAAACCTTGACCAAACTTTAGCAATAGGTAATAATACCGATACAACGATGAATTTTGTTGATACGCTTTCAACGAGTGATACTAAGAACTTCGTAACTATCTATCCGAGAGGTTACGGGCAGACAGGCTACCCGAATGGAAGACCTTCAATGTTTAACGCATTTGGTTATGGTCGTTATTCTGGCGTAAATGCAGATGGAAGACCTAACGTTGTTGGGTTATTGTGGGGGTATAACGGAGGCTTTAATAATCCAATTTTAGCAAATGAAGCTACATGGGGCGTAAGAACGGAAACGTGGTATCAGTTAGGAGGTATTGGGCATAGCGAGTTTCACGGTGTTATGCCTGAATTTAAAGCAATCAATGGAATATCACGAAGGCTTGGAAGTGCTTATGTAAATAATTTGACAGGTTACACAACCTATAATTTACAGATTGATAACATGAGTATTTTAAGAGGGTCAAGTGATACAGCACAACTTTCTTCATCTTTGAACAGATTACTTGTTGGAACTAAGGGTGTTGGGGATATTACTCTGAAGAATCAGGATTCAACAACAAGCAGCACACAATGGATTCTTGGACTAAACGGAACTTCATTTAACAACAACGTTTCCGCAGGCGCACAGCCGCTTAATTACTTCACATTTAATTCAGTTGTAAGTGTTGCACCCGGCACTTCTTACGGAAGCAGCTCTACCTACACAGGACTTGTAAATACTACCGTTGCCGTTGCTAACAAGTACGGATTTTCAACAGTATCATCAGGACTAACAACACAGAACTGGGGTGGGTTATACCTTGATGGAAATACATCAGGAACGATTACAGCTATGTACGGACGCAATACAAACGCATCAGGTAAAGTAATAAGCCAACTAATATCATCAGCAGGAGGCACGGCAGAATATCAAGTAATGGAAAATACGATAGGTGTGCCGTGGAGATTGTACGGCAAAACAGGAACATTGCAGCGAGAGTTTTACATCGGCTTTGGCACTTCTACTTGGGATTCATTAATGAAGTTCAGAGGCACAGATGGCAAGGTTCAAATCAGGACTAACTTAAACGTAGGTTCTACCGATTATGCTCCTGCGTCAGCAGCACTATCAGTTACAAGCACAACACAGGGATTTCTTCCTCCTGTAATGACAGCAACACAAGGCAGCGCAATATCATCACCTGCGGAGGGATTGATAATTTATGTAACCAATACCAATGGAACATTCACAGCCAAAGGATGGTGGGGCTGGGATGGTGCTGCATGGGTCAAATTAAATTAGATATGAAAAAAATATTTTTAGCAACCATGTTCCTGATATCTGGAAAATGCTTTTCGCAGGACACTCTTGAACTGCCCAAACAGCATTACGAAAAGCGAGCCAACGGGAATAGTGCGTTTGTAATTAACCCTGTAAAATTAGTTACAGGAAACTATACACTTACCGAAAACGATAACGGTGTAACCATCCACATCAGTTCAGGGAATATTACCATTCCTGTTTTCGATAATTCTTTTGTGTGCTGGATTTTGAGAATAGGTACAACACGTCCTATCTTTACAGGGGGAATTATAAGGTCAGGCTTTACGCCGCTTTCATCACGTTATCAATCCGTAACGGTTTCGGCATTACCAAAACAAACGGCAATAATTTATTAATATGGAATTTTATCAAAAGCATATTATGAAACTTGAAAAAAGCATAAGGCGATGGGCTGATTCATCCCGAATTAGGAAAATAATCAGGTTAGCGAATTTAAGAAGTTACATTTGGGTAATTTTATGTGTAATTTCATTTTGGACAAATTTTGTCCACGCTGCTGATTGGTACGTTTCAACATCTGGAACGGCTGCTAACCCCGGAACAATTAGCGCACCAAAGAACTGGGCAGGCATGGTTACGATAGTAAACAACGGAACTGTACAGGCAGGGGATAGGATTCTATTCAAGAGAGGTGATGCGTTTGTAGGCGTTCTAAATTCGGGCGATTATTACGGAGGCGTAGCAAAGAACAACATCACATTTTCAGCTTACGGAACAGGCGCAAAACCACGTCTAACGGCAACTACAGGTACAGGTGTATTCCACATCATGAAAAAATCAGGCTGGGTTTGGGATGGATTAAATTTTCAGGACGTTACTTTTTCCGTTTCCGACAAGTTAAGTATTGCTCCATGCGCTACAGGGATAAGGCTTGGTAACTTCGGCAGCACATCAGCAACTGATAAGATGAGCAACAACACAATAAAGAATTGCGATTTTAATAACATCGGTTTGGGGATTGTGATTTATGGTGATAATAATTTTGTAGATTCCTGCACGTTTGTAAACCTCAAGAACGTTGTAAACACACCCAACACAGGCGGTTCAACAGCGTATGAAGATTATGGCGCAAACGGTATAACCTTAGCAGGTAGTAACAATTCATTCTTACATGGGTACTATGAATCTAACTGGTGCGAAAGTTACGACTTCGGTTTTTCTGGTGGTGCTAATGAAATGTTCGGGGCTTGCGTAGATAATCTATTTGCTTACAACACTTACATAGATTGCGGTGGTATTGCTGAATACGGAAGTCAGGGCAGGGGCGATACATCAAGAAGGAATAAGATACTCTACAATAAAATTATAAATTGTGGTTCGCTTACTTACATAAACTTCTCATCTGTTTTTGTTTGTGTGGCCCTTAATAATCTTTACTACAATAACCTATTTGTTGAAAATTCAGATAGTAGATTTTCTGGAGTAAATGCAGGTACAGGAATAACAACAGCAGAGGCGAAGTCGCATTTTACTGCTGATTTCGCTTGCCTTGCATTTAGTTCGGGAAGTCCTGCCGTTGCTGATATTTTCACCTTAAAAAATAATATCTTTTGGCTTGCGAATCCTAATTACAAAGTAGCGAATAATTCAAACGTAGCTTCTAAAACAATACACACAAACAACGTTTACAGGCTACTTGGAACAGGCTCAACCACAGGATACAGTTTAGAAGGAACGGAATTTTTAAGTACTGGAGATTTGTTTGTGGCTCAACTTGGAGCAGCAACTGGATGGAACTACCAATTACTTACTCCATCGGTAGCAAGGGATGCAGGAGCAAACGTTGGCGGTACAGTTGACTTCGCAGGGCTTGCAGTTACTAATCCTCCAAACATCGGCATTTACGAAGATGTTATCCCTGCTTTGGTAGCTTCAAATTCGTTTACATCAATTACCTGCAATGGCGTTACATCATCAGTAACGGTTACGGCATCGGGTGGCGTTCCTCCTTATTACGGAACAGGTGTCTTCACAAGAACAGCAGGGCTTAATTTATTCACCGTTACGGATGCAGCAGGGAACACATCAACAACAAGTGCAAGCATCAGCCAACCGTCTGCAATAACGCCACAGGTTACTTATTCCGCTATCCTTTGCAACGGTGGTACATCAACGCTAACAGTTACAGCCACAGGGGGCACAGGAGCTTTGTCAGGAACAGGAACGTTCACACGTTCTGCAGGTGCTTATTCTTACACGATAACAGATGCAAGCGGATGTTCAGTTACAACCACAGGAACAATACCACAGCCAAACGTACTAACCGCTTCTAATAGCTTTTCAGCCATCGTATTCCCATCATTAACAACAAATGTGGTGGTTACTGCTACAGGTGGTACACTGCCTTATACCGGAACAGGAACATACGGAAGAACGGCAGGAGCTTTCAGTTATACGGTTACGGATGCAAACGGTTGTACATCGGTTACATCGGGAACGGTTTTGCCTGTTGTTCAGCCAGTACAAACTTTCATCATCAAAGGGCTTGCGCCACTAATTAAACAGTAATGGAAACAGGTTTAAACAGCGTATTACTAAGTGTAATAATTTTACTTCTAACAACGATTGGCGGTATGCTTTACAAAAAGTTGGAAGAGTTTTCAAAGACTATTCAGGATATTCTTGTCAACGATATGAAAGACAAGAAAGACATTGAACGGATAGATTATACATTAGACGAACACCATGAACGAATTGGTAAACTTGAAGATAAAAGAGCATGAGCAGGTACAATGATTTGGACTATGTAGTAACGTACTACAAAAATCGTAAACAAAAATCAAACAATATGAAGAATTGGCGCACAACACTTGTGGGTGCATTGCTGGCGGTACTTACAATTATCCAGCCTCTTATTGAAGATGGCTCGGTAACACCTATCCGCATTGCAATAGCAGGAGCAATAGCTTTGCTTGGTTACTTAATGAAAGACTTCAATGTAACCGGAACAGGTAGATAAAGAGGGGGGCTTAGCCCCTTTCTTTTTTAACTGTCAACAAATTGTATACGGTTTGATTCGATTTAAGACGGTTTTATCCGACAATTTCAACATGAACACGGCTTAGTGATGGATTTATCAAACAATTTCCTCATAAAAAAAAGTTTATGCAAATACGACCTCGAATTAGTCAGGAAGAATTTGATTTAATTAAAGGGCATAGAGCATTAAAAGAGGAATGCGAAGCAACAGGAATACCGCTTGATTCCGTTAATTACTATTGGTACAAGTCCGAAAAATTTAGCATCAACGCAAAAAACAAACAAAAGTCTTATCTTGATGTAAGGGATGAAGTAATTAAAGAAATGCAATCTTATGCACCAACCTATCCTACAATAAAAAGAGAGGATTATAAAGATAGTAAACTTCTTATTGTTGACCCAGCAGACCCGCATTTTGGAAAAAAATCAACAATAGAGGAAACAGGTCAAGACACAAACAATATTTCTACTGCCGAAAGATTTGCAAGCGGAATTGAGGGATTGATAAACAAAACGGATTGCTACAAGTTTGAGAAAATAGTTTTTGTAGGCGGTAATGATTCGATGCACACGGACAATCCTTTCGGAACTACTACATCAGGAACAAGGCAAGATACGTGCGGATTGTGGTATGAAAATTTTATAGCCGCAAAAAACGCTAACATAAAGGCTATTGACAGGCTGTTAACTATTGCAGATGTGCATTTTGTATTTTGCCCTTCCAACCATGATTTTATGACTGGATTTTTCTTAGCTGATACGATTCAATCATGGTACGCTAATAATAAAAATATAACATTTGATGTTACGCCCATTCATAGAAAGTACATACATTACGGACATAGTTTATTAGGGCTTACGCACGGGGATGGGGCAAAAGAAAGTGAACTTTCAGACCTGATGAAAACAGAAGCAAAAAAAGCATGGAGTTTAAGTAGATTTGCTTACTGGATTGTTCACCACAAGCATCATTCGGACACGAAAGGTTACAAAAACGGAAAGGGTGTAAAGATGGAAAAGGATTATAAGAACCTAACGGTTTTTAATACAGGGTTATCATTAGACCCTACCGACTATTGTTTTGTTCAGTACATGAGAAGTTTAAGCGGTACGGATAGATGGCATTTCACCAATGGGTTTGTTCATGCGCCTAAAGCAATGGACGCATTAATTATAGACCCTGCTTATGGACAGATTGATAAAATAACACATTTATTCTAAAGATGATTGAAAAACAAATAATGTTAAAAGGAAAAGTTTTATGAGTATCGGAGAAGCATATGTTAGAATACATGGGATGTTGAATGAGTTGACACCAGTTGAAGCAATTACATTGATTGAAAGAATTGGAAAGGAGATAAGGCGAAAGAACTCAATTAATGTAAATAAGATTGGGATAAAATCCGTTATTGATGCTGAAAGAATTGATTTACTTAAACTGAAAGAAAATGGCTGATGAAGATTTGCCGGAAGGATTTGAATTTGAAAGCACATCACGTTCAGAATATGTGATATGTGCTGCCAATGCGTTGCAGGCCATTGACGGCATTGATGAAATGGTTCAGACGGAAGCAGGGAGAAACAGAATAAAACGGATTAGGTTTAAGAGTGTAAAGATTATTGATAACATTATAAATGAATTGTATGATGAATTATTTGAAGATACTAACGACCCTGATTTGTCTTAGTTTTTTAATCAATGCTTGTTTCAATGCGAAAAAGTCTATCCAAAAAATTGAACGCAAAGCACCAGAAAAACTTGCCGAGTATTGCGGCAAGGAATTCCCGGTAACTCAAACAATCAAGTATGATACAGCTTACGAATTTTTTGATTTGGTTTGCCCTGATCCATTGGTAAAAACAGATACTATAATTGGAAAGGATACGATTCCCATAAAGCAAAATTCCATTATTGCAAAAACGAACAAAAATGGAATTGTAAAAGTACCTATCAGGACGATAACAATAACTGTAAAAGACACGGCTTCGCTTCGCATTGCGGCTATTGAAATTCAGAAATATAAAGATAATGCGGACAAGTTGGCGAATAAGCTAACATCAACACGGAACTGGTTATTGTGGCTTGTAGTTGCTTTGGCAATTAGTGTGGTGCTGAATGTGATATTGATTAGAAGATAAAAGTAACAGTGATGAGTGCTACTCTTACGAGCCTTCTCTCAGACGTACTAAACGTGCTGTTACTTCACAAATATAATAAAAGATATGCAACTAACAACCAACTTCCATCTATCAGAATTTGCCTGTAAAGACGGTACGTCAGTACCCGATGAATTAAAATCAAATGTACAGGCATTAGCGGAGCAATTACAGATACTTCGTGATTATCTCAATGAACCCATCCACATCAATTCAGGGTACCGTACACAGGCCTATAATAAGAAAATAGGAGGTAAGCCAAACAGTTATCACATGAAGGCAATGGCGGCTGATATTACCGTGAAAAGCAAAACACCGAAACAATTAGCTTCGGTGGTGGAAAAGTTGATTGCAAACGGCTCTTTAAAGATTGGCGGCATGGGGGTTTATCCGGGCTTTGTTCACGTTGACACCCGTAAGGTTAAAGCGAGGTGGTAAATTTTAATACTCATTAACACAGTCAGGGCTGAATCCGTTAGGGTTTGTAACCTTATAACCAACTTCATTTTGAAATTTAATTATAACATCATGCCAATATTTGCAGTCCAGCATATCGCATAACTCAATTTCTCTTATTACACCTTTTTTACAATTCCCGTATTCATCATATTCGATTGGGAAGTAATGCTGCAATGCGGCTGATGCTAATCCGTAAGAAGACCAAGATCCAACTTTTGCAATATTTTCTATTAAATTATCTGGTGTAAAAACAAAACTCTTATCCATCATATTATTTTTTAAAGGTTAATAAGTAGCCGCTTTTACAGCCCACATTGCTGATTGTTCAGCAGCGATCATTGCCAAGTCTTTCAGCTTTAACCATTCTTTCAGTTCATTATCAGTCCATTTAGGATTTCCAGCTGCACCATCAATCAGGTCAATCAATGCAGCAGCAGCGACTTTAATTTCATTTACATAATCGCTTTCAGATGGGTTTAAGTTTACCCTTACACGGCGTTCTCCAAGTGTTACTAATTTTTCAATCTGTTCCATGATTTTTATGTGAGTTTTACAAAGCCGCTCAAGGCTGTTAAAAGTTAATAATTGGTTTTGGTCGGTGATTACTGGCTTTCGCCTTGCAAAATTGCTTTTAATTTCTCAACCATAAAGGCTGCTTCAGAACGCTTACCATCCCAATAATGATATGCCTCAGATTCTTTAGTATACAAATCACGATTACATTTAAATGCAACTACTCTACTTCTCATTTCTTTAATTAAATCCTTCAATGTTTTTTCATCCATCTTTCAATTTTTAAAAGTTAATAATCGGTTGCGTAAAGCAGCGTGTTGTGTGCCATTATAGTACAGCGTAGTGTTCCATAGCATACTCCTTTGTAAGCATTTGGCTATTTGTTTCTATTCTACCTATTTTGACAAAATCATTTACAACTCCGTTTGTTGAATCATATTTTAAAGAAACGGTATTACTTATTGGTTCGTTGTAATCTATAAATGATTTTGCTTCTGTCATTGTAATTACGCTGGCTCTTGGGAATATATCATTATCCCTTTTTTCCATTGTATAAATACCATCAGCATAATGAAAATGGTTATTAACTCCATCGTATTCGGAATAGAAACAAATATCTCCTACCATTACTTCTGAACCATCTTTGTAAAAATAACGGCACATAACATCGGCCTTGTGCAAGTGGGGGTTTTCTGCTATATTCATCATTTGTTTTTCAATTTTAACTCTATTATTTTTTTTCATATTTTAATTTTTAAATTTTATTATTTATACCCGTACAGAAGTCAGGTTCAACCTGATAAATTTACTATAAAAAATAATTCTTTACAACCGTTCCGGAAGATAGTTTAATAAACTTATCTTTTATTCCAATACCTGCTTTATTCCTTAAATCGCTTATACGGCTATTTAAAGCAGTTATACCGATGGTTTGGGCTTCAAAGCAGTTGATAGTACGCCCTGATAATAGCCAGTCGTATACGGCTTTATTTTGCCCAGTTAATTGAGGTTGATTTATCGGGCTGCCTGTTTCAAAATTTAATTGGATTTGCATGAATTTTAAATTTTATTATCTTCTAACTTGTAAATCATTTTTACAAGTTGGGTAATTTGAGCAGCCCTTGCAGCACTTGCAGCATCTCTTGCAGCAGCCCTTGCAGCATCCCATGCAGCATCCCATGCAGCAGCCATTGCAGCCCTTGCAGCCCTTGCATCCCTTGCAGCCCATGCAGCATCCCATGCAGCAGCCCTTGCAGCAGAAAGTTCTTCATCTGTTGCTTCCCCG
>Ga0181350_1000037_pt1 | contig 37697 bp, 36 predicted proteins | sample Su13VDMM110DCMD_FD_130105 | JGI IMG/M metagenome (GOLD analysis project Ga0181350, IMG submission 130105) | Freshwater viral communities from Lake Michigan, USA - Su13.VD.MM110.DCM.D | ecosystem: Environmental > Aquatic > Freshwater > Lake | place: USA: Michigan | collected 2013-07-16
AGATTAACTCCTTATAGAGTGATAGAGGATGGAAGTTCAGTGAGTCTTCCTGATAATTCTATTCCTATAACCTATATGGATGTTTTTGATAGTGGAGATGCAGACGCAATGAATGCAGCAGCAACTATTATGGGTGCTTTGCAAACATTTATTAATGATAAAAATCTATAATAGATGGCAATAAGATATGCAGTAACAAATGGTAATTGGAGTAACCCAGCTACTTGGAATGGTGGTACATTACCAACAGCAGCAGATGATGTGTTTGCAAATACCCTTACTGTAACTATTGATGGAACATTTACAGTGCTATCAATTAGAAACACAAGTAATGCTTCTCCAGCAATAGCTGCTAATGGTACATTTAGATATGCTAATGGAGGTAATTTAACTTGTACTGCTGCTCAAGCTATTTATGCAGGTGCTGCAACACCTGTATTAGAAATGACTTTAGCAAGTCCTAATACTGCAATATTTAATGGTAGTGTTTTGACAATGACAAATACCACAAGTTTTAATGCAATAAAATTGTCAGGAACAGGAACACTTACTTGTACAGGAAATTATACAGTAGATAATGGAGCTGCCTTAAAACAAATTATATTTGTTACAGCAGCAGGAACTTTAAATATAATAGGTAACTTATCAAGTACTGTTACAAGTGCAGCAAATGCTGCTAATACTTTAAGAATAGATGCAAATGCCACTGTAAATGTAACAGGAGATATTATAGGAAGTTCAGGTATAACTAATGCAGGTGGTTCAGCTACTGTAATTTGCAACTCAAATTCAACTTTAAATGTTACAGGAAATATTACAGGATCATCTACTTTAGGAATATATACATTAGGTTCTACTGTTAATATAATAGGTAGTATAACAGGTGGTACTTCAGTTTCTGGATTATTAAATAATACAGGTGCTGCTACTATATCAGTAACAGGAGTTGCTACTTCAAGCGCAACACAGCCTGCAATAAATGTTTCTGTTGCTTATACCACAAATGCTGCATCTGGAACACTTGTAAAGGTTAGTGGTAATCCTGTAAACGCAAATGGTTTAATGGCTATTATAGCACCAAGAATTACAATAGACACTGCTGCATCAAGTTGGTTGTTTCAAATATCAACAGGTGGCAATAGAATACTTTATGCGGCAGGTGTAGCTTTAGGAAATCCAGCAACAAACAATGTAAGATTTGGAACTACTTATGGCGCATCAAGTGAATTAACTGGAACATTAAGAGTGCCAAGTGCTGCAAACGTATTGAGTGGCGTTTTAACTGATAACACAACAGGAACATTATTAATGACACCAGCAGACTTTTGGAACTATCTTATATCAAGTGGTTTCACCACTAATAGTATTGGAGACAGATTACAAAATGCAAGCACTGTTGCTACAACTGGAGGACAAATAGCGTCATATAATATATAACAATTTTTAATATGAGTAGAAAAAATTTAGACACATTAATAAATAAATGGATAAGTAGAAAATTATTTGTTTTCTTAGTAGCTAGTGGTTTATTAATGTTTGCAGACTTAGAGTCGTCAGACTGGGCATTAATCGCAATAACATATTTAAGTAGCCAAACAGTATTAGATTCCGTTACGGTATATTCTAAAATGAGAAACAACAATAATAACGAATCAATTTAAATTTTAGTTATGAGTGAAGATAGCGAAAGACTAGATCGCCTTGAGCAACATTTTAGGCTATATAAGCAAGACATGGCTGATATTAAAGATAGTGTTAAAGAAATAAAAATATTATTGGGGGGTTCTGCATTAAATGGTAATAAAGGATTTGTTAGGTTAATGGAACTTAACGAAGAAAAAATAGAAGCCATGGAAGTTGAACTTGCAAAGATTAAACACGACTTTGAAACTGCTAAGTTTTGGGGTAGAGGAGCAACAGGTGTGGCTTTCGTTACATTAGGATTAATTATTAAAAAAATATTAAGTTTATAAGCATGTTAATAGTAATAAGAAGACTTTATAAAGGAGAGAAATCTATAATAGGCGAAATGACCGTAGATGGTATATTTGAATGTTTCACGTTGGAAGATGTAGAAAGACCTGTAAAAATAAAAGGGGAAACTGCAATACCTAAAGGCACATACAAAGTAATAATAAACGAATCAAATAGATTTAAAAGACAATTACCTTTATTACTAAATGTACCAGGATTTGAGGGCGTACGTATTCACGCTGGCAATACTAATCATGATACGGAAGGCTGTATATTAGTTGGACAAACAAGACATAAAGAATTTATAGGAAAATCAAGAAAAGCATTTGACAAACTATTTAAAAAAATGCAAAAAGCAAAGGACATAACAATATCAATCCAATCATAATGAAAAAAATTATATTTATAATAGTAATACTTTTAACGTCGTGTTCTTCAAGAAAAGTATTAGTTGATAAAACTGATATAAAGAAAGATAGTATTGCAGAAACAAAAGTTGTAGTAACAAAAATAGATACCACAAATAAAACAGATTCTACAAAGGTAATTATAAATACTGACAGTAGTGAAGTTACTATAACACCAATTGATTCAAGTAAAACAATTATAGTTGACGGCAAAAGTTATAAAAATGTTGTTTTAAAGATTAAAAAAAATAAGTCTAATACAATATATACAAATAATAAAAAAGAATCTAATATTAAACGTATTGATTCCGCAGCAACGTCTAAGACAGAAACGAAAGAACATAAAGTGGCTAAAACAAAAATAATCGATAAAGAACAGAATTATTGGTTTTTATTTTGGTGGATATTATTAATACTAATTATATATTTATTATGGCGAAACAAACAACGACTACTCAACGTATTGTAAAAAATATTGCAAGACCTGGTATTCACGCTAAAGCTAAAACATCTAATTTAAAAACATCTAAAAATTATAAGAAGTTATCTAGAGGACAAGGATAGGTAAAAATAAATAAAAACAGGTGATATATAAGTTATATCAATTTAATCAAATAAAATTATGTCAGACGCTATAGTCAAAAATTTAAGCTTTGGAAAGGAAGCCAGCGACAAAGTATTTGCTGGAATAGAAAAACTAGCTAAGGCGGTTAGTTCTACATTAGGAGCAAGTGGTAAATGTGTTCTTTTAGAAGATACAACAGGTAGACCAGTAATAACGAAAGACGGTGTAACAGTTGCAGATTCTATTATTTTATTAGATCCTGTAGAAAATATGGGAGCTACATTATTAAAAGAAGCCGCAAGAAAAACTGTTAGAGAAGCAGGAGATGGAACCACAACAGCAACAGTATTAGCGCACGCTATTTTAAAGAATGCTTACAAGGTTGAAAATCCAAATGAAAGAAAGATAAAAGAAGGTATAAATAAAGCTGTTGATAAAGTTATAGAATATCTTGAAAAGATAAGTATAACTGTTGATGATAATATGTTAGATCAAATTGCAACTATATCAACAAATAATGATCCTGAATTGGGCAAGTTAGTTGGTGACGCTTTTAGATCTGTTGGGAATACAGGGGTTGTAATGATGGAAACATCATCTAATCCTGAATCTAGTTTAGAATTGGTTGAAGGTATTCAATGTGATATGGGTTTAAAGAACATGCACTTTGTAACTAACCAAAAAAACAAAACTGCAGAATTAGATAATCCATTAGTATTGTTAGTTGAATCGCCAATAGATAACATAAGACAAATACAATCAATATTAGAATATGTTATAAAAAATAATAAGTCATTACTTATAGTGGGAGATATGGAAGCAATGCCATTATCTACATTAGCAATGAATAAGTTAAAAGGTAACATAAAAATAAATATTATTGATGCACCTACATTTGGTGTAAATAGAAAAGAAATATTTGATGATCTAGCATTACTTACAGGGGCAACCGTAATTAACGAAGACCTTGGTGATGATTTAGATTTAATACAACCAGAATTACTTGGAACTTGTGTCAAAAGTATTACTAGTCAAGAAGAAACAATATTACACATAAGCGAAACACCTGAAAAGGTATTGGAGATTATAGATGATATTAAAAAATCTTTATTAGAAAACCCTCCAGCAACAAGGGTAATAAAGTTAGAAAAAAGATTAGCAAGATTAACTGGCAGAATTGCATTAGTTAAAGTTGGTGCTAATTCAGAGATAGAGTTAAAAGAAAAAGCAGATAGAATTGAAGACGCTATTTGTGCAACCAAGGCAGCGATTAAAGAAGGTATTGTGCCGGGAGGAGGAATTGCTTTATTAAATGCTTCTCATAACATAGATACCTTCTCACTTGGCGAAGAAATATTGTTAGATTCTATTAGAGCACCATTCAGAACAATATTAGATAATGCGGGGATTGAAGAAGTGTCGCATAATATTATATCTGGTATAGGTTATGGTCTTAATGTTGTAACAGGTAAAACTGTTAATATGATTGAGGCGGGAATAATTGATCCATTGCTTGTTACTAAAAGCGCATTAAGAAATGCAGCATCTGTAGCAACCACTATATTATCAACTGATTGTGTAATTAATAATTTACGCGCATAATGAAAGCAGTTGGTAAGAGATTAATTATAGAGAAAGTAAAAGAAGGCACTACAGAAACAAAAGGAGGTCTCCTATTAGCTGAAAGTCACAGAGATGATATTAGATATATAGAAGCTAAAGTTATTAGTGTTGGTGATGAAGTAGTAGGCGTTAAAGAAGGCGATAGTATATTTTATGACAGACACAATGGTCATAAAATTGAACCTGGAAAAGAAACCTACTATGTTATAAGATTAGACGATGTTGTAGTTGTATTATGAGCCGTTTAGAACCTTCAGATATTAGAGATATAGGTTTATTAAAACATTATAGGATAATACGCAGATGGGCTTGTAGAAATAATGATTTAACAGACGCAGATTTAGAATTACTAATCTATTTTGATTGTATGGAGTTCTTTACCAAACAAGATTATAAAATAGGTACTTATGCTTACAGTTGGGACAATAAACGCTGGAACAATTTATTAAAAGAAGGGTGGATAGTGGTTTGGAGAAATAGAAACCATACAACTCAAAAATACAATATATATAAAGTTTCATTTAAGTGTAAACAACTAATAAGTAGGATGTACCGTATAATGCTTGGTAAAGAAGACATACCAACAAGTCATAGAAATACTATAATGAGCGGTAAAACATATATGGATAACCTTATGATAACTGCTATAGAAAACGCAAATAAAGATAAAACAAGAAATAATGAACCCACTTAATCAGACGCCCATAAATCCAAAAGGTTTTACTAACACTAATAATATACAAGGTATGTTTGGAGCACAAGTTCCAAATACATTTACAAGAGACGTTAGTAATCCTTACGATACAACAAACACATTAGCAACTAATCCTGGAGTGTCACCTATTCCGCCTCCTACAGGGGTTGAAACGCCTATTGTTCCACCTTATGATATAAATAACCAATAACTATGAATTTAAACGCAAAAAAACATCCAATGACAGTCCTTGATAGAGAGGCTAAATTATCTGGCGTTGGAGCAAATGCAGTATGGGCTGGCCCATTTGACACCACATCATTCCCAAAAGGCAAAGGATCGAGCTCTGGCAAAAATGGTATTGTATTCAATAACGTTAAACCAACTTGTGATCCAAGGCCAATTACACAACGAGCTAAAGGCAAATATTAAGATTACCAAAATACAAACAATAAACAATAAACAAAACTAAAACAAAACAAAATGGCAAAATTTATTTCAGTTGTAACAGGAGTTGCAGCTACACCAGAAGTATTAATTAGTACAGATAATTTACTTGGCACATTAGCTACTTCAACTACAGTAGTTTTAGCTGGGGCTGGTAAAACTTACACTTTTACAGTTGGATCTACACAAGGAGCTGCTTTATTAGCCGCTATCAACAAAGCTATTCTTACTGTTCCAGGGCCTATTTGCGTACCTGTTGTAGTGCCTAGCACTGTTACTATTTCTGCTGTTACAATAGCATAATATTAATTTAAATTCCCTATAGATATACTTTTATAGGGAATTTAATAATATTCATTATTTATATGTCTTTTAAAATGAAAGGGTTTCCATATAATGTGGATAATACTCCTGTTTATAGTACCGATATGGACGGCAATATTTTAGGTATGGCGCAATCTAATGGAACTATATTAGTGAATAAAAATATATCTCCTTTAGAATTAAAAAAGAATAAAACTATATCACACGAGAAAGTACATATAGATCAAATGAAGCGTGGGGATTTAGATTATAATGATTCTCACGTTATTTGGAAAGGTAAAAAGTATCCGCGTTCTAAAATGAAAGAAGGCGCAAAAAATCTGCCTTGGGAAAAAGAAGCTTATAAAAAGCAATAAATACGCGTAATAATAATAATATATAACTTTAATTTAATATATTATGAAAAAAGTAATCTGTATTATCGTATTTTTATTTTTTAATTCTTATGTTCAAGCTCAAAAGCTTACTAAAGATTTTCTAGTTGGAACATGGACTTCCGACACCGTGCAAATAGATTTTTCTATTGCAAACAAAAACGAATTTAATGTTGTGTCATTTTCTTATTTAACTGGGAATTACTTTAAAATATTAGGTTATCAATTTGATAAAAATAATTTCTATTTAGATACATTGCACGAACCTAATGATTGGGAAGCTTTAGGCAAATTTATAGTTGTAGATCAAGATACAATGGTTGCTAATTATGTTAGCGATGCTCCCGGACCCGTAATTTATAAAAGACTAATAAATAAAAACTAAACAAAATGGCATACAAACAAAACCCAGGCAGAGGTAATAGCGCAAAAACAGGTAGTGGATTGCCTAGCCCATTAAGACAAGATAATGGTATTGAACTTACTGAAAGATACTCAAAAGGTGTAAAAACTTTAAAGAAGAAAAGAGAAGAGGGGAAGACAGACACGGGATTAAATATTGATAAAACAACTGGATTTGCTACAGCTAAACCTTATGAAAAAAGTTTTGTTACAAACAAAGCAACAAAAGGGGCTAGCATTATGGGTGGTGATAATAAAACAATGGCTACCGCTTCATCTTATGGGCAAGGTAGAGAAGTTGAAAATTTGCGTAAAAAATTTGTAAGCGATAGTACTTCTACTATGAACAGAAGAAACCGAAGCGCTGAATTATACAATGCTACAAGTGGTGGTACAAAACCTGAAAATTTAAGCTCTGGACAAGTTTCTTCTTTGGTAAAACTTAATAAAGCTAAGAGAAATAGCTAAAATGAAAAATCTATCTCTAAAAGGTTATAAAAAAAATAGTCCTGATAAAGATAGACCTTATAATGTAATACCTAGCGGGGAAATCACTATGAAAAATGTGGAGTTTCCCGTTTTAGGTATTGATAATAAAGGTAATTCAAAAGTAATGCAACCAGGTAAAGATTATAGTTATCCAGGTGATACTGTGTTAGAAATACCTATGAAGAAATCAACAATATATAATAAAATATTTAAAAAATAAATTATGGGACAATATGGTAATCAACCAGATTTTGGAACAAGAGCAGGTAGTGGAACACCTGCCGGGAATGGTTTGTCTCCGTTAGAAGATACTCTACCTTTAAATGGGGCCGCACTATATATTGGCACTGGGGGCGATTTAGTTTGTAATGTTGTAGGCGGAAATTGGCATGCCCCAGGAACTCCAAATACGACTATTTTTAGAAACATACCCGATGGCACTTTTTTCCCTGTTATAGTAAATAATGTTTGGCTTAATGATAATGATGCAGTTACTACGACTTGCGATAATATTATAGCGCTTTACTAATGAGAATGGGTATTGGAATTGGTTGGCCTAATGCAAGCGCATCTAATTTACCAACTGTATATGCGTATGAGATAAATACTTGTAGTGGCGTAGAAGGAACAGTATATTCTTCTTCATCTGTTTTTCAGGATGGAATATATATATATCTTGACGCTCAGTTAAATCAACCGGTAGAGTCAAACACTTTTGCAGCCCCTTTTAATAAGTTTCCTGATGAACCATCCCCAGGATATCAATGTAACGACGTGGGATTGGTTGGTGGAAGTGGCAATACTTGCCCTTAAGTAATAAAAAAATAATAATAACAATTAAATTAAATAAACATGGAAAACACAAACAAGATTACAGAAAAACAATTAGAGACTATTGTTAATCAACAAAAAGAAATGAATGCCTTATTATCTAATATAGGGTTATTGGAGTCTCAAAAGCATGGGTTCTTACACCAAATTGCGGAAGTAAATAAAAGAGTAGAAGAATTCAAATCAGAATTACAAGCAGAATACGGGGACATTAATATTAATGTTGAAGATGGTTCTTATACTCCTATAAATAAACCTGAAGAGGTTGTATTAGAAAAAGTTGACTAATGAGTTCTGTTATTAGAAAAATTAGTATAGGTACAGATTATAAAAATGAAGCAATGCATTACTCCGTAGGCCAAAACGTTTACGGGGGACATGCAATATGTAATATCATATTTGACGATAAAGACACGTCATATAATATTTATATTAAAAAAGAGGACGAAGTTATGCCATGGAAGAAATTTAATTCTAACATGGCTATCTCTGTTGAATATGATTTAGAATACTAATGAGAAGTGTATTTGACTTTATAGTTAAACCTGTAGGAGAAAGATATAATAATAAAGTTAAGATTGCAGATAAAGAATTAATAATCAATACTAAAATTGAAAGTTTTAAATCTGTAAATAACTTTGCTGAAGTTGTTGCATTGCCTTTAGCTTATTCAACGAATATTAAAGTTGGAGATATAGTTGTAATACACCATAATGTTTTTAGGGTATTTTACGATATAAGAGGCAATAAAAAAAATAGTAGATCATATTTTAAAGATGATTTATATTTTTGTAATCTAGATCAAATATATTTATATAAAAATACAGGTAAATGGAAAGCGTTTGGAGACAGATGCTTTGTTAAGCCAATTAAAAATAAAGACTATTTAAACGTAGATAAAGAGCAAAAGCTTATTGGTATATTAAAGTACGGAAATAGTTCCTTAAAAGCGCTTAAAATAAACGAGGGGGACCTTGTTGGATATACTCCTTATGGAGAATTTGACTTTGTCATTGATGGGCAAAGACTTTATTGTATGAAATCTAATGATATTGTAATTAAATATGGACATAAAGGAAACGAAACAGAATATAATCCAAGCTGGGCACAAAGCAGTTCTTGAATTAATTAAAGTTGCAGAGGAAGCTATTTTAGATAATGGTGATGATGATTTATCAGCAGATAAGTTAAAGAATGCTGCAGCAACAAAAAAGTTGGCCATATTTGACGCTTTTGAAATCTTAAGTAGAATACAGGATGAAACCCGTATGCTAGAAGAAGAAGAAAAAGATCCTACAATAAAAACTTTTAAAGGTTTTGCGGAAGGGAGATCCAAATAATGTACGAACAAACACTTTATAAAGTATTACCTGACTACATTAAACAATCGGTGATCAAACAACAAAACCGATATAATAAATGGAAATATGGTTATAATAAAGAGCATGATGTAATTATTATAAGCAAAACAGGTAAGATTGGAGAAATATACGAGATACAGAACTTAAGGATTGCTTTGCCGTTAATTGATGAATCATTTAAAAGAAGCCCTAAGAAAGAAGAACAATATTGGGAACAATTAAAAATACCAAAAGAACTTGAAAAAATAAAGAGTGTATTTGATTGGAATAAATACCCTGATAGTTTTAAAGAAAGATGGTATGATTATGTTGATCACGAATTTAAACGTAGAGAAGAAGGTTTCTCATTTTACAATAATGGAATACCCACATATATAACAGGCACACACTATATGTACTTGCAATGGAGCAAGATAGATGTTGGAGCACCTGACTTTAGAGAATCAAATAGATTATTTTTTATATTTTGGGAAGCTTGCAAAGCAGATCCAAGGTGTTATGGAATGTGTTATTTAAAGAATAGACGTTCCGGGTTTTCTTTTATGTCGTCTGCAGAATTAGTTAACCAAGCCACTATATCAAGTGATTCAAGGTTTGGAATTTTATCAAAAGCTGGAGCAGACGCTAAAACAATGTTTACCGACAAAGTTGTTCCAATATCTCTTAACTATCCCTTTTTCTTTAAACCCATACAAGATGGTATGGATAGACCAAAGACAGAACTCGCTTATAGAGTACCTGCTTCAAAGTTTACAAGAAGAAAACTAGATAGTCAAGAAAATCCTGAAGAACTCGAAGGCCTTGACACAACAATAGATTGGAAGAATACAGGAGATAACTCCTATGATGGTGAAAAACTTAAATTACTAGTTCATGATGAAAGTGGTAAATGGTTAAGACCTGATAATATATTAAACAACTGGAGAGTTACCAAAACCTGTTTAAGATTAGGTAGTAGAATTATTGGTAAGTGTATGATGGGTTCAACGTCAAATGCTTTAGATAAAGGAGGAGACAATTTTAAAAAATTATATTATGCCTCAGATGTTACGAAAAGAAACCGCAATGGACAGACTAGTTCAGGATTATATAGTTTGTTCATACCTATGGAATGGTCGTACGAGGGATTCATTGATACTTATGGGATACCTGTCTTCGATACTCCAAAAACCTCAATCAAAGGAATTGACGGAAACGAAATAGATTACGGTGTTATTGAACACTGGCAGAATGAAGTCGATGGCTTAAAAACCGACTCTGATGCATTAAATGAATATTATAGACAATTTCCAAGAACGGAACAACACGCTTTTAGAGATGAAACGAAACAATCTTTATTTAACCTTACAAAAATATATGAGCAAATTGATTATAATAATGATCTAAGGAATACTAATATATTAACAAAAGGTAATTTTCAATGGGAAGGTGGTATACAAGATACCAAAGTAATATTTTATCCAAATAAAGATGGTAGATTTTTAGTATCATGGATTCCTCCCTATCATTTACAAAATAATATAATATTAAAGAATAGTATGAAATATCCTGGTAATGAGCATATTGGCGCATTTGGTTGTGACCCTTATGACATATCAGGAACAACAGACGGTAAAGGATCTAAAGGTGCTTTACATGGGCTAACTAAATTTTCAATGGAAGATGCTCCATCTAATACATTCTTTTTACAATATATATCAAGGCCTCAAACGGCTGAGATCTTTTTTGAAGATGTGCTTATGGCGTGTATATTTTATGGTATGCCAATATTAGCAGAAAACAATAAACCAAGATTGTTATACCATTTTAAAAGAAGGGGTTATAGAGGTTACTCAATGAATAGACCGGATAGAATATTTAATAAACTATCCGCAACAGAAAGAGAAATAGGAGGAATGCCAAACTCGTCTCAAGATATAATGCAAGCACACGCTGCGGCAATAGAAACTTATATAGAAGAATATGTAGGTTTAAATGAAATGGGTTACGGTACAATGTATTTTCAAGATACATTGGAGGACTGGGCAAGATTTGATATAAACAAAAGAACTAATCATGATGCTTCTATTAGTTCAGGATTAGCAATAATGGCTTGTAATAGAAATAAATATATGCCAACTGAAAAAAGAGAAATAGTGTCTGTCCCTTTAGGTTTTAAGAAATATAATAATCAAGGAACTACATCAAAAATTATTAAGTAAATGAATATATACACAAATCCAAATAGCGCTTTCCCTAGTCAGGTTGTAGATGATGCTACTAAGGCTTCTGAAGAATATGGATTACAGGTGTCTCGTGCCATAGAACAAGAATGGTTTAATCAAGGGAGGACTAGCGGTAATAGATATTTAACACATTGGAATAATTTTAATAGATTAAGACTTTACGCAAGAGGCGAACAATCTGTACAAAAATATAAAGATGAATTATCAATTAATGGTGATTTATCCTATTTGAATTTAGATTGGACACCTGTTCCTATACTATCAAAATTTGTTGATATAGTTGCTAATGGTATTTCTCAAAAAACCTACGATGTAAAAGCATTTGCTCAAGATCCAGAATCTCTTAAAAAGAAAATGGATTATGCTTCTTCATTACAATTTGATATGGTTAACCAACCTATAATACAAGATGTATTACAAAAGACTGGAACTAATATATCAAAATCAAATATACCAGCGGAAGATTTACCAGCAACACAAGAGGAATTAGAATTGCACATGCAACTTTCTTACAAACAATCTATTGAGATTGCGGAAGAAGAAGCAATAAATACCGTGTTAAAGACCAATAAGTATGATCTTACTAGAAAAAGACTTAATTACGATTTAACAACTATTGGTATTGCCGCGACTAAAACATCGTTTAATAAATCAGAAGGGATTGTAGTTGATTATGTGGATCCGGCTTATTTAGTTTATTCATATACGGAAGACCCTAACTTTGAAGATGTTTATTATGTAGGTGAGGTTAAAGCAGTGACAATACCAGAATTAAAAAAAGAATTCCCATATATATCGGAAGATGAACTTCTTAAGATACAACAAATGCCTGGGAATAGACAATATATTCAGGGATGGGGTAACTATGATGAGAATACTGTACAAGTATTATATTTTGAGTATAAAACTTATATGAATCAAGTATTCAAAATAAAGCAAGGGGATAATGGATTAGAGAAAGTTATTCAAAAGACTGATTCTTTTAATCCTCCGCCAAACGATAATTTTGAAAAAGTATCAAGAACAATAGAGGTGTTATATACTGGTGCTAAAATTATAGGCACCAATATGATGTTAGAATGGAAGTTGTCTAATGATATGACACGTCCTCAAGCAGATACTACCAAAGTTAAAATGAATTACACTATTGCTGCGCCTAGAATGTACAAAGGTAGAATTGATTCTATTGTTACTAAATGTATTTCTTTTGCAGATATGATTCAATTAACTCACTTAAAACTTCAACAAGTTATGTCAAGAGTAGTACCTGACGGGGTATTCTTAGATGTAGATGGTTTGATGGAAGTTGATTTAGGTAATGGTACAAAATACAATCCAGCGGAAGCATTAAATATGTATTTCCAAACTGGTAGCATTGTAGGTAGATCTTTAACTCAAGATGGTGAAATAAACAGAGGCAAAGTTCCTATTCAAGAATTAACAACGTCTAGTGGGCAAGGAAAGATACAAAGTTTAATCCAAACTTATCAGTATTATTTGCAAATGATTAGAGATGTTACGGGTCTTAATGAAGCGGTTGATGGCAGTAAACCAGATTCTAACGCTTTGGTAGGATTACAAAAGATAGCAGCGAATGCTTCTAATGTAGCAACCCGTCACATAAAAGATGCAAGTATATATTTAACTACAAGAATATGTGAAAATATATCATTACGAGTTGCGGATTGTTTAAATAATCCTTTGACTGCAAATTCATTAAAACAAAGCATATCAACCTACAATGTAGAGGTTCTAAAAGAAATAGAAAATTTAAATCTGCATGACTTTGGCATTTTTTTAGAGATTGAACCAGATGAAGAAGAAAAAGCACAATTAGAACAAAACATACAAGTTTCTTTACAAAACCAAGGAATTGACTTAGAAGATGCTATTGATATAAGACAAGTTAGAAATCTTAAATTAGCAAATCAATTGTTAAAGTTAAAAAGAAAAAAGAAACTAGAGCAAGTACAACAACAGCAATTAGCAAATATACAAGCGCAAGCAGATGCTAATTCACAGAACGCAGAGAAAGCAGCGTTGTTTGAAGTGCAAAAGCAAGAAGCTTTAGCTCAAACCCAAATACAAATAGAGCAGGCTAAATCTCAATTTGAAATGCAAAGACTACAAGCAGAGGGTCAGGTTAAAAAACAATTAATGGCAGAACAATTTAATTATGATATGCAATTAGCACAATTAAAGGTTCAAGCAGATACAAACAAGTTTAATCAACTTGAGGACAGAAAAGACGAGAGAACGAAAATACAAGCAACACAACAGTCTGAATTAATAGATCAACGTAAGAATGACTCTTTACCAAAAGACTTTCAGAATAGTGCGGAAAATTTAATGAATGATTTAGGTGGTATGTTGCAAATGGAATAAACTTATTAACCAATTTTATATTATTATATTATGTCAGAACAAGTAAAACAAGAAGGAGAATTCAAACTAAAAGCAAAGAAACCTTCACCAAAAAAACTAAACAAAACAGATGAACCTATTAAGGTTGATTTAACACAGAAGCAAGAAGAGCCAATAAAAGTAGTAATACCTAAAGAAGAAACAGATGCCATTCAAGAGCAAAGCACAGATGAAAGCATGTTACGCAATAAACAGTCCGAATTGGGATTGCAAGAAGTGGTCGAAGGAAACCAAGGGACCACTGAAGATGTTATTGAAGAAATCTTCGAACAAGAAATAAAACAAGAAGTTGCAGATATTAAAGAAGAGCTGCAATTTCATACTCAAGATCAAACAAAGAACAATGTAGAACTGCCTGAAAATATAGAGAAGTTAGTTTCTTTTATGAAAGAGACTGGTGGAACTATTGAAGACTATGTTAGATTGAATGCGGATTATTCAAATGTAAATAATGTTGCTCTATTAAAAGAATACTATAAAAACACCAAGCCACATTTAGACGCAGAGGAAGTAGAATTCTTATTAGAAGACAAGTTCTTCTTTGATGAAGATATTGACGATGAAAGAGAAATTAAACTAAAGAAGCTCGCATTTAAAGATGAAATTTCTAAAGCGAAAACCTTTTTAGAGGAAGCAAAGAAAAAATATTATGCAGAGATCAAGGCAAGACCTGGTGTTAATGCAGAACAACAAAAAGCTGTTGATTTTTTTAACAGATATAATAACGAGCAAAACAAAGTGGCTCAACAACAAGATGCGTTTAAAAAACAAACATCTAATCTTTTCAACAATGAATTCAAAGGTTTTGAATATAACTTAGGTGAAAAAAGATTTAGATATAATGTTCAGAATCCAAATCAAGTTGCCGAAACTCAATCAAATATACAAACCTTCGTCGGAAAGTTTCTAGACAAAGAAGGTAATGTAACAGATGTACCGGGTTATCATAAGGCTTTGTATTCAGCAATGAATGCTGACAAAATAGCTGCTCATTTTTATGAACAAGGAAAAGCTGATGCTGTTAAACAAGTAGTTAGTAATTCCAAAAACCCAAGTATGGATGCTCCTAGAACTGCTAGTGAACCATTCATTAACGGATTTAGAGTCAAATCTATAAGCAGTGAGGATACCTCTAAATTAAGGATCCAAACAAAAAAATTTTAACAATTAAAAATTAAAAACTATGGCAAATGTAACGCCTCAATTCGGTTCAATTAAACCGTCTCAAAAACAGCAAGCATTAGAAACAAACTACTTAAACTTTACAAACGGTAGTGGTAATGACTTTGCACAACAATATTTACCAGAAATCTACGAGCAAGAAGTAGAGAGATATGGGAATAGAACTTTATCAGGTTTCTTACGTATGGTAGGAGCTGAGATGCCAATGTCTTCTGATCAAGTAGTTTGGTCTGAACAAAACAGATTACATATTGCATATAATAATGTAACTTGTGCTTCTGCTACAACTTTAACTTTTGTTACTGGTGGCACAGGATCTGCTTTTGTAAACAACGTTATTTCTGTTGGACAAACTTTAGTAGTTATGAGTCCTTCTACAGGAAAAGAACTTAAAGTGTATGTTACTGGCTCTACTGCTGATCCAGGTGTTCCTGGAACTAGTAATGCTACAGGAGGAGCTACAAATCCTGCTGTTATTACTGTTAAGCCTTATACTCAATTAGATTTGACTACAGGAGCAGGTAATACTGTAAACTTTGCTTCTGCAACAGACCTTAAAATCTTTGTATATGGTTCTGAATTCAAAAAAGGAACAACTGACGCTACTTTAAACTCTGTAGTTCCTTCGTTCACTCAATATAGTAACTCACCAATTATTGTTAGAGAAAGATACCAAATTTCTGGTTCTGATACTGCTCAAATTGGATGGGTAGAAGTTGCTACTGAAGATGGGGCTTCTGGATACTTATGGTATTTGAAAGCAGAATCTGAAACAAGATTACGTTTTGAAGATTACTTAGAAATGTCTGTAATTGAAGGTGAATTAGTATCTGGTGGTTCTACATTAGGATCTAACCAAATCAAAGGTACTCAAGGTCTTTTCTCTGCTGTTAAAGAAAGAGGTAATGTTGTAAACAACTTCTCTGCTGCTAGTGGACTTAATGACTTTGACTCAATCTTGAAAAACTTAGATACTCAAGGAGCTATTGAAGAAAACATGTTATTTTTAAACCGTGCAACTTCTCTTGACTTTGATGATATGCTTGCTTCTTTATCTGCTGGTGCAGCTGGTGGTGTAGCTTACGGTTTATTTGAAAACTCTGAGCAAATGGCATTGAACTTAGGATTCTCTGGTTTCCGTCGTGGATCTTACGATTTCTACAAAACTGATTGGAAATACTTGAATGATGCATCTACTCGTGGTGGTGTTGCAACTTCATCTATCGATGGTATCCTTGTTCCTGCCGGTACATCAACTGTATATGACCAACAATTAGGTACTAATATCCGTAGACCATTCTTACACGTTCGTTATAGAGCTAACCAAGCTGACGATAGAAGAATGAAATCTTGGATCACTGGATCTGTTGGAGGAGCTTATACTTCTGATCTTGATGCAATGCAAGTACACTTCTTATCTGAAAGATGTTTAGTTACTCAAGCAGCTAATAACTTCGTGTTATTTACTGCATCAGCATAACAATCATGGTGATATTACCCTCGTTGAATTGGCGGGGGTAATTATTACCTTTTAAAAATTTATTAAATTATATTATATTATGGCAACAAAACCAACAACAAAAAAAGAATTAGAATCAAATGAATTTGATGTGGATACAATTACTATGGAAGAAACAATTGTACCTAAAGAAACAAAACCAAAAACATTAAAAGATACTTGGGTAATTAAGGATAGAACTTATATCATAGCAGATAGCAATTCACCTTTAACATATACTATTCAAAGTAAGCATTCACTTAGGTATCCCTTATTATGGTTTAATAAAGAAACAGGAGAGCAAGAGGAGTTAAGATATGCAACTAATCAAAATTCTCCATTAGTTTCACAACAAAAAGGGCAAGCAACTTTAGAACATATCATATTTGAAAATGGTATATTAAATGTACCTAAAGAAAAACAAAACCTACAAAAATTATTATCACTTTACCATCCAGCATTAAATATAAAGTATACTGAATTTGATCCAACGCTAGAAGCGGAAGACGAATTAGAAGATATTGAATTAGAAGTAATGGCATTAAATGCTGCTTTAGAAATGGATATTGATCAAGCAGAATCTATTGTTAGAGTTGAAGTTGGGTCTAGAGTGAATAAGATGAGCTCTAAAGAAATAAAAAGAGACTTGTTATTATTAGCAAGAAACAATCCATCTTTATTTATAGAACTAGCAAATGATGATAATGTACAACTTAGAAATATAGCTATTAGAGCTGTTGAAGCAAGTATTGTAAAATTATCACCAGACAATAGAACATTCCATTGGGGTGAAAATAATAGAAAGTTAATGACAGTGCCTTTTGATGAAAATCCATACTCAGCTATGGCAGCATTTTTCAAAACAGATGAAGGTATAGAAGTCTTTAAGTCTATAGAGAAAAAATTAAAATAATACGTAATATTAATATATAGGCGGTAGCTTTGGTTACCGCCTTAATATTATAATAAATATATAGTATGGCGGTAAATGTAAATACGGTTTATAGAACCGTTTTATTAATTATTAATAAAGAACAAAGAGGATATTTAACTCCAGATGAATTCAATAGAACAGCGGCTCAAGTACAACTTGAGATATTCAATGAATATTTTGATGATCTTAACCAGCAACTTAGAGTTCCTGGTAATGACAGCGAATATAGTGATCGTATAAAGAATTTAGAACAAAAGATTTCAATATTCCAAGAAAGTGGTAATTGTATTTATACCGGCAGTAGATTTGATTTACCCGCTATGGTGTCTCCTTATGAGTTTTATAAACTAGGTACCGTTATATATAATGATGAAAAAGAAGTTCAATATGTTCAACCAAATGAATTATTAGAACTTAATCTTTCGCCAATAACAAGACCATCTACATATTGGCCAATTTATACATATAAGAATTTTCAAATAGAGGTATATCCAAAAACTATTACAAATAATATATCTTGTACTTATATAAGAAAACCATTAAATCCAGTATGGAATTTTACCTCATCGCCCCCTGGATATCAATATATTTACGATTCAGATAATTCACAAGACTTTGAACTACATCCAATGGAACAAACAAACTTAATAACTAGAATATTACTTTATTCAGGTATAGTTATTAAAGACCCACAAATAGTTCAAATTGCTGCATCACAAGTTCAAACAGAAAATATTAATTCAAAAAGTTAATAAAAAATGCCTATACCTAACAATGGTTTAATTACCGAAACAAATAGACAATATTACGAAGGTGCTCAGGGTTTTATAGTTCAATTTGGAACAAATGAATTTACAACTACATTTAATACAGATTTAGTTTTTGGAAGTTGGGATCCAACCGAAATTGATTATGCTTTAAATAATTTTAAATTATACACCAGTCCCACAGGTTTGCCTGATACATTTGAAGAATATATATTAGAATATACCGTATCTAATAATACTATAATTACTGATAACTTATTAGCCGATGGAACTTATGTGGTGGTGCAGTTAAAAATCCTTGATGGAGGTAATTATGGCAATAGAGACGCGTTTGGAGATGCCGTAGAAGAGAATTATGGTAGTTACCAATATATATCATTAAATGATATAATTAACAACTTTATGGTAGCCTATGTGGGCACCGGTAAATTGATTGGAGCTGCAAAAAGAACTGATGTTATATTTCATGCAAAACGCGGATTACAAGAATTTAGTTATGATACATTAAAAAGCATTAAATCACAGGAATTAAATATACCGCATAGTTTGAGTGTTGCAATACCGCAAGACTATGTTAACTATGTTAAAATGTCGTGGATTGACCACTACGGAGTTAAACATCCTATATATCCTGTAAATGCTTTAACTACAAATCCTTACGAAAATCCAATACAAGATTCAAGAGGGCTACCAATACAGGATAACTTTGACGCAAATATACAAGGAGATTCTTTAACAGAAGAAAGATGGAACAGAAATAATATACTTCAACGTATTAATGAGGCTGACAACATAGGTAACGATTGGTACAATGATGACAATTGGGTTATGGATAGATTCTATGGTAGACTATTTGGAATGGATCCTCAATATGCTAATATAAACGGGTATTTTTCTATAAATGACAGAGAAGGCAAAATATCTTTTAGCAGTAATTTAGTTGGCAAACTAATTGTATTGGAATATATATCAGACGGATTAGCTTATGATTTAGATTCAAGAGTGCCAAAAATGGCGGAAGACGCTCTATATGCTTATATCCTGCATGCTGTCATGGCTCATCGTTCAACATCAACAGAATATGTTGTTAGAAGATTGCAGCAAGATAAATCAGCAAAATTAAGAAATGCTAAAATAAGATTATCTAATATTAAATTAGAAGAAATAACTCAAGTGTTTAGAGGCAAATCTAAATGGATTAAACATTAAAAAATGGCAGAAGTAAAAAATAATTTTTTAAAGTCCAGAATGAATCAAGATCTGGACGACAGGCTTGTGCCTAATGGAGAATACAGATATGCTAATAATATTTCTGCAGGCAAAACTCAGTCAGATGATATTGGTGTATTAGAAAATATACTTGGAAATATTCCTTTGCAATTTACAGCTAACCTGCCTTTAGAAGAAGGCTTAGAGTGTATTGGAGCATTTATGGATAATCAAAACAATAGAATATTCCAATTCTTAACAGATTATGAAGACCCATTGCCAAATAATATTACATATCCAACAAATGGCAATATGAGGATTACTGTATATGATTTTAATTCTCCTGAGACTTATGCCGTATTGGTTGAAGGATTGTTTTTAAACTTTGCTAAAAATACACAATTTAGAATAACAGGAGTAAACTTAATTGAAGGATTATTGTTTTGGACAGACAATAGAAATCAACCAAGAAAAATAAATGTATCAAATGCTTTAATTGATCCTAATTATTATACTAAAGAAGATCAAATATCCGTAGCTAAATATGCCCCAGTAGATCCAATAATATTATATAATAAAGTAGTAACTATTGCGGACGGAACATGGAGTGGCGATAATATTGAGGTAACAGACGCTTCTGGGATTGTTCCAGGGATGACATTAATAACGTCTAATATATCAGGGAAAAGTTTTTGTACAGTAGTTGATGTTACAGCTAATGTTATTACTTTTTACGAAAATTTACCATCAACAGTTACAGATGGCACAGAGTTAATATTTTTAATATCTACTATGACTGACAAGTCAGATGTGCCTAGTTGGCCAGGTGACCCAGCTTTTTTAGAGGACAAATATGTTAGGTTTAGTTATCGTTTTAAATATGACGATAATGAATATTCTTTAATGGCTCCTTTTACACAAATAGCCTATATACCAAAGCAAAAAGGTTATTTTATTGATGGGAATGAAATAGATGCTTATAGAAGTACAGTTATAAATTGGTTTGAAAATAATGTTAATAACATCGAACTAATTGTACCATTGCCAGATAAAATAGGTAATTTAACTAATAGTTATAAAATAAAAGAGATTGATATTCTATATAAAGAATCAGACTCGTTAGCAATAAATGTTTTTGAAACATTGCCTATATCAGTTATAAACACAAGCGTTAATACTAATAATAATTATTACATACAACCTTACCAATCGCAAAAACCATATAAAACATTACCAGAGGATCAAACAATAAGAGTATATGATAAAGTGCCAGTTAGAGCAAGAGCTCAAGAATCTGCTGGGAATAGAATAATTTATGGTAATTATTATGATAAGTACACTTGTGTGCCAACTATAAATTATAATGTATCAATACAACCTAAATTAACAAAAGGTACTAATTTTATAGAATATCCAAATCATACTTTAAAGAAAAATAGAAACTACCAAGTTGGGTTTATTATAGCAGATAAATTTGGAAGACAATCACCTGTTATATTATCATCTGTTGATTTAATAGGATTAGATCTTGGTGGAAATACTTACGCGAAGGGATCTACTATTTATTCAAGTTATGAAAATTCGGTTTTATTTGAGGATGTTAGGACTTGGTTTGGTGATAGTTTAATATTGTATTTAAATGCTCCAATAGATCAGCAAAAAGATATTCCTTCTGGAAAACCTGGATTATATGCGATACCTACATCAGATTCAGGATTTTCAATTACTGCGTCAACTATAACGGATACAACATATACATATACATTAGATATTACAGCAGATCTAAATACCCAGCCAGTTATTGGTAATATATTAAGAGGGTTTTATACAGATTATGTTACAGTGCTTAGTAACCCAACACCTACTGGCGGGACAAACGAGTACATTATAACTACATCTAGCAGGGTAAATGATATATATGAGCATGCATCTTTACCGGGAGGAGTAACAGACATTAAGTTTTCATATGAATATAATCCTATTGGATGGTATTCATATAAAATAGTTGTTAAACAGCAAGAGCAGGACTACTATAATGTGTATTTGCCTGGCATGTTAAATGGGTATCCTCAGAACCAGACATATGGATCGCAAGTTGTATATTCTACAAGTGGATCAACCACAACCCCAAATTTGCAAAATGGTATAAATGTAACGCAATTTCCTGTTAGTGAAACTGGCAATACATCACATATTGTATTAATAAATGACAATATAAATAAAGTACCAAGAGATTTAACTGAGGTTGGTCCTGACCAAAAACAATATAGAAGTAGTGTTCAATTATATGGTAGAGTAGAAAATATTGAAGATAATATTGAACTAATTGGGGAAGACCCACTTTATTCAGCTAAAGTAACAATAATAACATATGATACTGCGGCAAGCGGGCAAGATCCTAATTGGACATTAATAAAACCCGGGGACGGTATACAATGTGTAGAAGCCAACACTCCCATTCCTAATCCTGATCCATTATTTGGAGGCACTGTACCTAATCCTTATAGATGGCTTAAAGACACTGTTGTTGTATCTAATGAAGTAATTGGTACAATAGGAACAATAAAATTATCGTCTCCAAATTGGGTTTTAAAAGCAGGATCCGGGTCTACAGTTGATTATGTAAATTTTATAATTACAAGAGCTGAGAATAGACAATATTTTCCAACTAGAAAAGCGGACACAGTAATATCAATTGCAACAGCTAATGAATTTAATTTTTTAGACAACTCTGTTGATAATTTAAGCGGAACAGCAGCGTTAAATTTTTATCAGTTACAGAGCAGTCCTTTAATAGGTAGGGTTTCTACAGTAAATAAAATTGGAGTTATAGGCGAAGATATGATTCCTTTTTTAAGCGTGTATGAAACAAGGCCTGAGATAAGTATATTAGAATTGTTTTGGGAAACAACAACAACCGGATTAATATCTGATTTAAACGCAGACGTATTAACAGGTTTTGACGGGCCGTCAAGTTTCGGTAATTTTAATTATATACATTTTGAAGAACAAGATCCAGCGGGTGAAGGTGAAGATACTGGAGCTGCTGATTCAAGATATGTAACAGATCCGTTTGTTGTGTTAAATCAAAATGGGGTTATTTTACCAAATACCCAGGTTACATTATTATCTGTATTTGATGGTAATGGAAATACCAGAACAAGCGAATTTACAGTTGAAACAATTGTTGGAGGAACAGAAATATCCTATAGGTTAAAAATTAATAATCGTTTTATATTTACTAACGATGCCCCCTCTTTGGAATCCTATATATTTACATTTAATGTTGTAGATCTTTCTACTAATGGAACTACCACAACTTTATCAGCTAGTGGCAAATTAGGTAATAATAAACCTATAATTACTACAAGTGAAGAAAATTATACTATAACGCAAAACACAACAAATATTGTAACGTTAGAAGCTAATAATGGTGCGTTTTATAATATTCCCACAATACCACCCTCCATACTTGGTTTAAAATGGAGTATAATTAATGGTAATATACCGGCTTATTTTGAGATAGATGAATCATCAGGACAATTACGTTTAATAGACGATCAAATACCATTAGGTGAATATGAATTAGTAATAAAAGTGCAAGATGCCGTTAATACAACAACAGGCAACATATTGCCAATTGAGGGTGATACTTTTGCTACTCAATTTGAGGTAATTACATTAAATATATCAGTTGGAGACGAGCCGGTTCCTATTTGGTTAAGGCCTCCTTATGAAAGTTTAACATCAATAAATGGCGGAAGTACTTGCGGTAATCCCGGTGTACCTATTATAAAAACCTATGGTATGGCTTATATAGGGCCAGAGCAAGATTTTGGTAGTGGATATTCTTATTTACCAGAAATACCAACTTCTGGCAGAGATTATCAAATCGCTGAAAATATAGAAATTACTAACTTTTCTATATATGGAAATCCTAGCGAAGAATTATTGCCTACCGGATTAACTGAAGGAGAATATAGAGTAAAGGTGAAAATGAGAGTTCCAGGTCCTGAATTATGCAATGCCGGCCCTTCAGGTCCTCAAACTGCTCAAGTTGATGCTTATTTTAAAATATATTTATATAAAAGACTTTATACTCCCGGAGCATTAAACGTGTGGAGTTTAACTGATACAGCAAATAACAAACCAACTCCATATCAATTACCTGCGCTCCAAGTAAGTTCTTTTATTGATAACGACAACTTATTATTAGGGCAGGAAAAAATATTAACCACTTCTTTTACTATTGAAGCGGATACTAACCCTGATAATTTTTATGAATGGGCTATTGGAGTAGAATTAATAAACGATACTCCGTTAAATACGTCTGACGCATCTGATAACCAGCCATCAATCACATTTTTTGGAGAAGACGCTAATTTTTCGTATGACATGGGAGGGCCATTCCCTTTTCCGCCTATAGTAAATGATTATGTATATTATACTAATCTTATTACTGTAACAGATGATACATCTGCAATACCATGGCAAACACAAGACGCTAGGGTTGGGTTAGAGTATGAATCACTTGAAAATCCAATAAGTTCTGGAATAATAACTAATGGAGATATTCTTTTTGATTTTACTTTAACAAACACAAATAATCAAGTTACACCAGGGTTATTTGCTAACGTATATTATGGTAGTGGTCTTTATCAACTATGCCAAATTGTTTATGTTAACCCTGCTAATCCTAGACAAATTACCGTGCAAACCTTTATGGAAATTGCATATGCCGGTCCTACTACTAATTTAGCTGGTAAAAATGTTGATTTTTTTGGCGGAGACCAAGGAATAGGATTTCCGTTTGGGCCATTATATGCTAATACAATAGAAGGTACCGAAGTAAAAAGGCTTTATACCGATCCAGGGCTTAGCCAAAAATGGGTTCCTCCATTTAAAGATAGATTTTATGTATTTCAAACAGCAAAAGATTACAACCCAAATGACGCTATGTTTACCACTGGCCCTAGTGCAGGACAATTTAAGTATACTAAATTCCCTTATTATTGTGCTAAATTTAATGAAGATGGAGAAATGGTAAATCAAACATCACCAGACCCAGATTCTCAAACAGCTTGGGTTGGTCAAAATGAAGATAATCTTGCTACATTACCTATTGCAAATTATAGTTATAATATATACTACGAAGAGCCACCAACCCCATAACAGTCTAACTTAAATTAAACTAAAAACCATAAAAAAAACGTAATTATAAAATATGGCCGCAATATTAGAATTAAAATTTTTCAACTCTTTCTGGTTAAAAAAGCTAGATACAATAGTAGAGGTAGAAAATACAACAGCAACACTTGATGCGGCTGTTGTAGAGGAGCCAAATATAACAATAACGGAAGGCAATGTAAATATTGGAGTTGGGCAAAATGTTAATTGGGGAATATTGACTCCGGTTCCTAATCCTTATGTATATAAAAAAATAAGTGATACCGAATTTGTTTTAAGTGAAGCCGTGAGTATTGATGATGCTACAGTTTTAACATTTGGCCCCATAACAAACTTTGATTTTATACCTAACGCTTATGATACAACTGAAGAAAGCGATTGGTTTGTAGAGGAAGCTAGAATTAGGGGAGGTTATAATAACACTAATGTAGATCTCGGTGTCAAAGCTTATATTGTAGAAGACGACCTGTTGCAGCAGCATAGGAAAAGCTCATTAATATATTCGGGCATATTTAATTCAAGAACAGGCATAAATAATACAAATCAATTCTCGGTTGGCGAAGACATAACAAGGAGTTTAGACCCATACAATGGCTCTATTCAAAAATTATATTCAGAAGATACCAATTTAGTTATATTTCAAGAGTTTAAAGTAAGTAGGGCTTTAATTGATAAAAATGCAGTTTATTCTGCTGAGGGTGAACCTATGACTACATCAGGAGCACAAGTTATTGGTCAAATTCAAGCTTACGCTGGTAATTATGGAATAGCTACTAATCCAGAAAGCTTTGCTGTCTATGGTTATAGAAAATATTTTACAGATAGAAATCAAGGATTAGTATTAAGATTATCACAAGATGGGATAACAGAAATTTCGGAATATGGTATGAGTAACTTTTTTAGGGATACTCTTTCTGTTTTGGATAATAGTAATTTAATAATAGGCATGTGGGACATGCATAATAAGGAGTATGTTGTATCATTGCAAAATTCAAATGGGTCATACAATACATTAGCGTTTGACGAAGATGTACAAGGATGGACAAGTTTTTTTGATTACAAGCCTAATTACGGTAGTAGTTTAAGAAACAATTTTTACACATTTAAAAATGGGAAAATATGGGAGCATTATGCAACATCGGTAACAAGGGGGAATTTTTATAACTTAAATAACGACTCGTCTGTATATCTAATATTTAATCCTGATGTTTCTGTTGTAAAAACCTTTAAAACTGTAAATTACGAAGGACGTACAGGATGGGAAGTTACAAATTTTTATACAGAAACGGATGCATCGTTACCTATAACAAGAGCTCAAAATATTCTTACTTTAGCAGACATGGAAGCGCAACTGTTTACAAATTCATTTAAAAACAAAGAAACAAAATATTTTGCAAATCTTATAAATATATCGCCGGCAACAAGTGGCGAAATAATATGGGGGGAATCGATAATGGGTATTAAAGGAACCTTTGCAACGGTGAAATTAAGATACCAAAATCAAGTATTGCAAAACAAAGCAGAATTATTTGCGGTATCTTCAGAATACATAGAATCATCTTACTAAAATTAAATTAAATGGAATTAACTACACGAGCATTACAAGAATCAGATTGGGAAACTTTACAAGAATGGTGGGCTAAATGGGATTGGCCAAAAGTTGCAAAAGAAATGTTACCATTAAATGGTTGCGGAGGATTAATAGTTTATAAAGGAAATATTCCTGTTATTGCTGGATTTTTATATTTAACAAATTCAAATATAGCTTGGATGGAATGGATTATTTCAAACAAAGATTATAAAGAGGCAGATCGAAAAGAGGCATTGAAAACTTTAATATTAGAGTTAGAAAATATTGCTTTAAGTGTTGGGAAAAATATAATATTTAGTGTAAGTAAAAGCAACAGTTTAATAAAAATGCATAAAGAATTAGGGTATACCATAGACGAAAGCCCATCATATGAAATTATAAAAAAAATAATATAACATGGCAGTAACAGCAGCAATAGTAGGGGCAGGAGTGTCTCTAATAGGTGGAGCCGTAGGAGCTCACCAAGCGGGACAAGCAGCAAAAGGAGCACGTAACGACGCAGCCCGTTCTAAAGCAGAAATGGACGCAATTAGAGCGGCAAGACAACCTATAACTAATCCTTACGCATCAACAGTAGATCTTAGTGGTTTAGCTTCGGATTTATCAGGAATGATAACAAATCCTTATGCGAATTTAGGTGTAGCTACTCAAGCTGCAGAAATGCAAGCCGAAGAAGCTGATATAGCTTTAGCAAATACATTAGATACTTTAAGAGCAACAGGAGCAAGTGCTGGGGGAGCTACCGCATTGGCTCAAGCTGCATTAAGAAGTAAAAAAGATATTTCCGCAAGTATTGAACAGCAAGAAGCAAATAATGAAAAACTTCGTGCACAAGGACAGGCAGAGCTTAACCAAATGAAGATGCAAGAAAAGCAAAGATTGCAATCAATTCAAATAAGTGAAGGGCAAAGAGTCCAAGCTGCTCAAGCTGCAGGAAAACAATTTATGATGGGAATGACTGAAGATAGAACAAATGCCGATTTAGGACAAATGGCTGGTCAATATGCTCAAGCACAACAAAATGCAGCTTCTGCTAGCGCAGCACAGGGAGCAGCAATAGGTGGTGCAATTTCAGGGGTTGGTTCTGCTTTAGGTGGACTGGCCGGAAGTCTAGGAGGTGGAGAGTAATGGTCCATGGTGCGTGGACCGTTAATGATAATGGTACAGTTTCTTAATTAAAAATATAATATATGAGTGCATACGATAATCCAACAATAATAAGAGATGACTCTGCAATGATCTGGGCTCAAGCGCTAGGCAGCGCTGGGCAATCATTTACAGAAAGTTTTAATATTGCAAGAAAAGAACGAGAAGCAAAAGAAAAGGAAGCAAGATTAGCCGCCGAAAGAAAGGCAAAAGAAGAAAAAGAACAAACTATAAATAATCAAATATATAGTAGCGAGGAAAGATATAAATATCAAACTCGTATGGCTAAAATTGACGACGGATTAGTAAAAGCCGGCGTTAGTTCAGATGGAACGGAATTAGTAAATGGATTTCTTGTTAGTACAGGAGAAATAAACGGTAAAAACAACGTAGAAATTAAAACAAAAGTTTTAAGCAAAGAGGATCTTGATAAAAAGAATGCTTATGCTGCTCAAGCTGCAAAAGGAGAAGAAAATTTAGTTAGGGTTGCTGGCGGATTATATTCTCAGGCACAAGCAATTAAAAGTGGCGAACTTAATGATAGTAATATAAGTAATATTAAATTTAAAGGAGATAATATACTTGACCAAACTTTAAATAGGGTTACTGCTTTCGCGTTGGCATATCCTGATAATGAAAAAACTACAAAAAAATTAGACTACGATGCTAATGGTGATCCTTCTAAAATTACCCTAAACATCACATCAAAGATAGGCGATTATAATAGCTTAATAAAAACTTTTAAAGATACTAACCCAGGAGTTAGTCAAGAAGAAATAGATACAAAAATAAACGAAGGTATTAGCAAAGGGTTTATAGTAAAAGGCGATAATGATCAATACTCTGTTAATTTTAAAAAGGATATTAATTCTGATTATGACGGAGAACTATATACAAAAATACCAGAAATAGAATATGGAAAGGCTCCGGTTACCGCTGGTGTTTATAGTAAAGAAAACGACACAGAAGTATCAATTATATATATGAAGCCAACTGAATATATTGATGTTGAAGGAAATGCTAATTTAAATAAAGATCAAGGCACTGTAAAATACCAAAGAACGCCAATTGATATTGAAGCTATAAGAATGTCTTTAAAACCTTCATTACAAGCAAAGGCCCAGGGGCTAATAGCTTCTTCTTTTCAAGATCCAGATACTGCTGATGGTATTTTAGCTAAACTAGGATTTGGTACTAATTACCAATCGAAAGAATTTGCTAAGTTAGATCTTGCAACAAAGGTAAATCTTTTAGCAAGTAAAATGGAAAAGAATGAGGTTGACAATATAATTAAAAAATCTCAACTTACATTGGTAGACGGTAAATATTATAAAATGGATCCTGAAAGCATTAGAATATTTAACGAAGAATCCAAAAAAGGTGGAGGTGGCAAATCAAAAGCTGCAAAGCCAACATTTGATGAAGTATCAAGTAGAATATACGCTATTCAACCAGGAGGACCACCTGACGATTTTACATGGGGTAATAAAAAAGTAAGTTTTGATGGGATTAACTTTGTTATAAATTCTGCAGGACCTAATAAGGATATGGCATTCTCAACAAAAGAGGAAGTTATAAATTATTTGAAAACAGGAAAAATTAAATAATTATTTATGTTAGAATACGAACTAAACGGTAAAATATATACAGAAGAAGATTTAATTAATGCAGCCGGGGGTAAAGACAAACTCCCGGCTTATATTAAAAGTAAAGGTTTTAAACCTGCTTCTAAAAAAACAAAACAACCCGCTAAACTTGACGAAAGATTTGGTGAGGATATTTATAAAAAAACGTTTGGATTTGAAAATCCCGCAAAAGATCAGTTTTCTGAAATAAATAAAACTAAAAAGAAAAAACCTGTTACACCAACTATAACTCCAGGCATTGATGATTTTGGAGCAGAAATTAATAATGAATTAAAACCCTTCAATTTTAAAGAGGTTGGTAAAACAAAGGAATATAAAGCTATTGAGGCTGCTAAAGAAGAAAAAGCAAAAGAGGAACCTACTACTAGATTAAGAAAATACGAACCTCAAAAAGAACAAGATAATGATTTTTTAAATTATCTTAAAGAAAGTTTTGACGCAGGCGTTTCTACAATAACACAGTCTTTTTATAAAATTCCAGAATTTGCTTATGATGTTTCAGCCTCTATTACAAATCCTGTTGGTAGAGCAATTGGTAAATTAGTTGGAGAAGAAGTTGAGGATACTTCTTCTGAAAAAATGATGGAAGATTTAGGAATTAGAAATATTCCAGCTGAAATTTTACAAAAAAGAATAGACGAATCTAATAAAGTAATAAAAGAATACAGTGATAAAAATGGGGTAGATCCATTAACAGCTATAGAAAATGGTAATTATTTAGGCGCCGCAAAATTAGTTGCCGGAGGAACAGTTCAATCTTCTCCTATGATGGCCGCTGCAATACTTAGTGGCGGTAGTTCTACTGCTATGGCTGGCATTGCTACATCAACCGCAATATCAAAAGCGGAACAAATAAAAAAAGAAAATCCAGAAATGGATGTTCAAAAAAGAACAGCGAATGCCGCTTTTTCAGGTTTACTTGAAGGGTACTTAGGCCAGTTATTTACAGGAGCATCTGGTGGTGTTGTAAAAAGAATAATTGCAGATAAAGGAGCAAAAGCAGGTTCCAAAATTATTTCTAATGGAATAATGGGCACCCTTGAAAAAGCAATTGAAAAAAGCCCAATGATTGGAGTTGTAGGTGAGATTGCTGAAGAAAGTGCTGTAGAATTGGGTAACCAATTAAATGACATGAATTCCGGCATTAGAAATGAACTAGATTATAGACAAATAACAAATGCAGGTATTATAGCTACAGGTATGGCAGGAACTAACACGGTGCCTGTATATGCAGCTAAAGGTTATATGAAAGCAGTCGAATATAATGAAGTAAAAAAAGTAAATAAAGAAATAAATTCACTTACAAATCAATTATCTAACCCATATATAAGTGATCCAGATAAAAAAATAATTTCTGCACGAGTTAATAGACTTGTTACAGAAAATAAAGCTATTGTAGGTAGTAGCCTAGAAAAAATTAGCGTATTGCCGGAAAGTGTAAAAACAGAACTTAATACTTTAAATTCTGGATTAGATGATTTAAAGAGTAAATATCTAGATTTAGTTGACAATAAAGAACTGCCTCTTGATATTAAAAAAGCAATGGGTAGCGAATTGTCTTTACAAGCTAAGGAAATACAAGATAGAAAAACAAGTATCATTGAAGGTAATTATATTTATGAAGATTTTAATAAATTACCGGATGCTGAGCAAAACAGAATTAAAGTATTGGCTAATGAAACATTGGTAGCGGATTCTGAACTAACAGACAATCCTAAAACAAAGTTTAATGAAGACGAAATAAAAAGAGAAGCAATTAATATTTACAATGCTGAACTTCGTACAAAAGATATTGCCACAGATGTAGAAAGAACAAGAACCGCAGCTAAAGAACTAGGGTTAAGTGAAGAAATTGACATGCCTGAATTAAACACTGCTAATGATGTAATAAATTATTTAAATGCGAATACGGATCTTGATGAGGATACTATAGAAGAATTAGCTGATTCGTACGGAGCATTTATACCATTAGCAAATGGCAAGGAAGCATTGATTATAAATAAGGAAGCCGCTAATATGGATCAAGTAGTTACCACTGGTCAACACGAGTTTCTACATAAACTTATATATAAAGCAGTAAAAGATAATCCTGCATTACAAAAGAAAATAGGTACGGATCTATATAATCATATTGAGGGCTATATTGGAACAGAAGAATTTAATAATACCGAGTTTAAGAATAGATACGATGTCTATAAAACTGACTTTGAAAAAACAAAATTAGAATTAGATAATAAAGTAGCTAAAGCAAAAGATTATTTTGAAAGAGGGCTTATACAAGAAGAAAGATATAACCAAGCAATTACAGAAGCAGATGATGCTACAGCAAAAGCAGAAGGAAAATATTTAGAGGAGGTTTTACCATTATTATCTGAGTCTTTAACAAAAAAAGATATTAAATATAATGAAACATTTTTTACTAAAATAGGAGATATATTACGTAGAGTATTCCAAAAATATGGGCTAAGTAAAGTAAAATTTGATACCGGCAAAGACGTATTTAATTTCGTTAGGGACTATAATAAAAGTTTCGAGAAAGGACAATTTACAAAAGCATTTAAAGCATTGGCAAAAGAGGGCACATATAAAGGATCTGTTGCTAAAGGTAATGCTCCGGTTAGAACCACTACTAAAACTACTGTAAAGAAAAGTCAACCATTATCACAAGTTGAAAGTTTTAAAAAGCAACTTAAAGAAATACAAGACAATGAATTTGATTATGATCCCGACGATTTTGATCAACAAGTGGCTAACTTACAAAATAAGATTAAAAAAGCTGTTGAAAAAGAAAAGACAACACCTGTAGTTGAAGTTAAAAAAGAAGTATCTGAAGAAGATGCAGATAAAGAAATAATAAAAAACGAAAGATCCTCATTGTCTTCTGACAAAGTACAAAAAATATATGATGAGAAAGGATTAAGTGGTGCTCAAGATATTATAGATCTATTTAAACCTATTACTAAGAAATTAGTTAATAGAAGAATGGATGCTCCTGGTTTTGACAGAGAATTATTAACTGATGAGATTGAAACCGGAACTGGCGGTATTTTAGATTTAATAAGTAAATATAAACCTGACAGCGGAATACCATTGGCTGCATTTATTAATAAATATTTACCTGTTAGAGCTATTGCTGCGTCAAGAAGAGTGTTAGATAAAGACTTTAGTAAAGACGTAACAGAAGAGAAAGGTTTAATAGCCGAAGAAGCTCCTACAGAGACAAAAGAAAGGCCAAAATATAAGAATGCATTAGAATCAAAAATATTTGAGCCAGAAGCGTTAGAAACGGCTAAAAACAAGATTATAACAGTAGTAAGAACATTAAAGTCTAAAATAGACGAGCCTATTAGCTTAAATCGTACAGTTACGCCTTTAATTGCTGAAATTAGAGATGAAATAGGCAAGCAATTAGATATTGATCTTAAAACGGTAATGGGTGGTAAAAAAGATGATCAACTTAAAAATTGGTTATTAAAAAATAAACGTTACGTACTAGAGAACCTAACAACTACTTGGTTAATGGGTAAGGACGGTCAAGGCGGTATACCTCAAGCTATTCAAAAACAAGTTGACGGCAGATGGATTAATTATCCAGAATGGGTAGGTAAAAAAATAGATAGAGAAACCACATCTACGGACTTAGCGGGTAGAACTTCTGGAGCAGAGCTTGTTAGGAGATTACCTAATGTCGCTAATAATGTTTCTGAAGCAGATTATCTTTCTCAAATATTAGAATCTAGTGGTAATCCAATTAGGGGGAGAAAAGAATCATTAGCAAAAGCAATTGCTGAAGAATCTGCATTTGATATCATTAATAAAGATTTTGAAGAAGAAGGGCCAATCTTTGATGCGTTTAAAGCAAATCAAGAAAGGCTTGGCGTTTATTTAAAAGACAATGTTACAAACGAATTTGCAAAGCAAGCAGAGCGAGGCAACGTTAAATTTTCTAAGAAAATAATTAAAGGATTTGAAATATCACAAGATAAATTAGGTAAAGATATATATAATGCTGAAACAATTGATGATGAAGTAAATGTAATTAATAATTGGATTGCTAGCGATGGTAGATCTTTAAGAACATTAGCTTATGAAATTGGAAAAGGATTAAAACAATTTACTACAAATAAGGGTCTATTTGAAAATATAATTTTACCAATAATTAAAACCTATTCAAAATTTGAAGGAATAATAGGTAAAGACTCTTATAGATTAGGCAATGTTGATAAAGGACAATCCATATATTTTGGAGAGACTAAGGTTCCTTTATGGGCAGATACAACCGCTATTAAAAAAAATTGGTCAAATTTTACAAATAAAATTGATACGGAAGCAATTAAGGCAACAAATGATTTAATTAATGTTGTTAATTATTTTAAAAATAATGATCAAACTAAAGAAGATTTTGAGTCATATTTAGCGTTTTTAAGATGGGATCAAAGAGGGTTAGTTAGAAAAGTATCTAAGTCAGGCTTAGGCGTATTAGAATTAGGTAAAAATCAAGAAACAAGACTTGAACATAATCCACCTATTCAAAATATTGTTGAAAAGACTATAGACTTATTTGATGGCAAAATAACTGAAAATGAGTTTAGAGCTTTTATAGATAAAGCAAAAGTAAATCTAGTGCCTAAAGCATTGGAAGATATATTACCTGATTATGTTGAAGGTAAAAATAGAATGTATGATCAAAGTGCAGTTTTATATCTTCAAGATTTAATAGACAAAGGGTATAGAGTTACAGGGCTAGAAAAAGAATATGGATCAAAAGCTAAATTTAATTCATTAGTAAAATTAGCAAAATCAGGAGTAACTTCTAAAGCAAATATTCAAAATTCTAACAATATAATCGCTATTAACTCATCATTACCAATTAAATATTCTAAATCGCCAAAAGGTATATCTGTTTTTGATTTTGATGACACTGTTGGTTTAACAAAAGGTAATGTGCTATACACAATGCCTGACGGCTCAACTGGCAAATTAAACGCAGAAGAGTTTGCTAAAGAAGGTTCTAATCTTTTAGCAGAAGGAGCAGTATTTGATTTTTCTGAATTTAGCAAAGTTGTAGATGGCAAGCCAGGTCCTATGGTTGAAAAGATGAAAAAAATGATTGGTAAATTTGGTACAGACAATTTCTTTATCCTTACAGCACGTCCTGCTAATGCTGCAACGCCTATACATGAGTTTTTAACTTCTATAGGTATTAATATACCATTAGAAAATATAACAGGATTAGGCAATAGTACAGCTCAGGCAAAAGCTGATTGGATGGTTACAAAAGCAGCAGAAGGATATAATGACTTTTACTTTGCTGATGATGCAATACAAAATGTTAAGGCGGTACAAGACGCGTTAGATGTATTAGATGTTAAATCAAAGATACAACAAGCTAAAATTAAGTTTAGTAAAACTATGTCTGATGATTTTAATAGAATCATTGAAGAGAACAAAAATGTAGAAAGCTATAAAGTATATTCAGATATTACTGCAAGAAGAAAAGGATTAAAGAAAAACAGATTTGATTTTTATGTTCCACCATCTGCTGCAGATTTTGAATTATTGCTTTATAAGTTTATGGGTAAAGGCACATTAGGTGAAGAACAAAAGAAATTCTTCCAAGAAGCTTTAATAAATCCTTATATAAACGGTGTGGATATGATGGATGCTGTAAGACAATCTATTAAGAAAGAATACAAAGCATTGTTAAAATCATTTCCAGAAATTAAAAAAGAACTTGAAAAATTAACTCCGAATAAAAACTTTACCTATGATCAAGCAATGCGAGTTGCAATATGGAATCAATACGGTACAGAAATTCCAGGATTATCTGAAAGAGATACGATTTATTTAACTGATCTTATTAATAATGATCCAGATCTTGCTGCATTTAAAGATGGACTTATAGTAATGGGTAGACAAAAAGACGGTTGGTTACCCCCTGGAACTTATTGGGATTCTGACACTATTATTTCTGATTTGTATAATATAACAGAAGGTGCTGGTAGAAAGAAATTCTTAGGTGAGTTCATTGAAAATACAGAAAATATTTTTGGTAAATTTGAGAACGGTAGATTATCTGGCCCTAATATAAATAAAGTAGAAGCTGTCTATGGAACCAATGTTAGGGAAGCATTAGAAGACTCTATATACAGAATGATAAACGGAAAGAATAGAAGCTTTGGCCAGGATAAAGAAACAACTGCCTGGAGTAGCTGGGTAAATGGTTCAACAGGAGCAATCATGTTTATGAATACTCGTTCTGCTGCATTGCAAATGTTAGGTGCTGTCAACTTCTTAAACTGGAGAGATAATAATCCTTATAATGCTGGTAAAGCGTTTCTGAATCAACCACAATATTGGAAAGACTTTTCTCGTATATGGAATTCAGATAAGCTAAAAGAAAGACGTGGTGGGTTAAGAGAGGATGTTGCTTCTGCTGAAATTGCTAATGCTGCGGCTGGCAGTAAAAATAAAGTAGTTGCGGTAACATCGTACTTATTAAAGATAGGTTATACACCAACACAATTAGCAGATAGTTTCGCTATTGCTTCTGGGGGTGCTCCATTTTACAGAAATAGAATTAACTCTTATTTAAATGAAGGATTAACCGAGCAAGAAGCTGAATCAAAAGCATGGAAAGATTTCTCTAAAATATCAGATGAAACGCAGCAATCTGGTGATCCAAAAGATATATCAAAGCAACAATCAAGTGCTGCTGGTAGAATACTATTAGTTTTCCAAAACTTTACGATGCAACAGTCTCGTATTGTTAAGAAAGCTGTACTAGATCTTAAAAACGGTAGAGGTGATGCTAAAACTAATATCTCTAAAATAGCTTACTACTTAGCAGTGCAGAATATAATGTTCTCCACATTACAACAAGGCTTATTTGCTGTTATGTTTGATGAGGATGACGAAGAAGATAAAAAGAAGAAAGAGAAAAAGAAAACAAAAACAGATGCCGCAATTGATGTTGCAAATGGAGTATTAGATAGTATACTTAGAGGCACTGGTTTTATTGGAGGTGTTGCTGCAACATTAAAAAATACTGTTGTTAAATACCTTGAAGAGCAAGCAAAAAAACAAAAAGCAGAATATGCAAAGGTTGTTCTTGAAGCCGCAAATATGTCGCCACCAATTGGATCTAAATTAAGAAAAACATATAGTGCATTACAACAAACCAAATATGATAAGGACTTAATAGCCGCAAGAGGTTGGGGTGTTATGCAAGACGGTAGAGTTCACTTGGGCCCTATGTATTCTGTAACTGGAAAACTTGTTGAGGTTGGAACTAACTTCCCTATGGATCGATTAGTTAATAAGGTAGAAAACGTATCACAAGCATTTAATTCTGAAAATACCGCAATGCAAAGACTAGCAACAGGAATGGGTTATTCACCTTGGACTGTAGGTATTGAAGGAACTAAAGGAGATATACTTATAAAAGAAACTGCTAAAACAAAACGTAAAGAGGAAGGTATAATAAAAGCTAAAGAAACTAGAAGAGAGAATGCTGAAAGATTAAAAGATAGCATTGCAAGTTTATCAATACCTGAACGAAGAGAGTATAGACGTAAAATAGCTTTAGAGAAAAGAGCAAAAAGACAGGAAAAAGCTTTAGAGAAACGCGAGGAAAGACGTAAAAAATTAGAAATGTTTAAAAAGTTAAACGCAAATAAATAGAATAGGCACCATACCTAAGATTGCGTAAAAAAGAAGGGGACCACATAAGTGAATCCCCTTTTTTATTATTCTTCTGTTTCTTCTTTCTCTTTAAGTTCTTCTTTTGCTTTTTCAGATATTAGAGATATAGCGTGTTCATAACCAGGCATTTCTTTTATTAATTGATAAACACCAACAGACATAGTCTTGGTATTCTCAATTTCAGTTAACATAAAATCTACTATGCGAGTTAAAGATTCTATCTTATTCCTCATCATTACTAATTCGTTTTCTTTCATTTTTTTATTTTATAAAACATTACAAATACAACTCTACTATCTACAAATTCATTAGGATACTTACTATGAAAGTAATTACAAGGATAAGATATTAACCTATTCTTTTTATGCCCTATAATAGATTTTAAATACCATAAGTCAAGATCATTAGCATCTTCATTTAATAATCTATTTTGTTCTTCAATACTTACGTTTTCAAATCTTTCACCATGCTTCTTATGTTCCCAGAAAGCTGTGCCATTTAATCCTTCTTGCTTACAATCCGAAATAAATAATACACAAGCCCTATCTGGTTGTTGGCCTTCTATTATAGAATCATTATGAATACGCCAATCGCGATCTTGTCCTTCTTTAGCTTCACGCATAAAACCTAATATAGGTTCTATCCTGTTACCTTCTAAATCTTCAATCTCAAATTTTATAATATCAGCAATTG